>Ga0310811_10000566_pt1 | contig 47371 bp, 28 predicted proteins | sample YCmetagenome_FD_207642 | JGI IMG/M metagenome (GOLD analysis project Ga0310811, IMG submission 207642) | Soil microbial communities from experimental microcosm in Duke University, North Carolina, United States - YC | ecosystem: Engineered > Artificial ecosystem > Soil microcosm > Unclassified ...
TGATCGCCGCGAGCACCGCTTCGGTCTGCGCCACCGGCACCGACAGCAGCACCAGATCGGCATCCTGCAGCGCTTCCTTCATCGACATGCCCACAGCATCGATCAAGCCGAGCTGCTGTGCGCGCTGCAAGGAAGCCGCGCTGCGGCCAACACCGACGATCCGCTCAACGGCTTTTGCCTCGCGCAAGGCCAGCGCAAAAGAACCGCCAATCAGGCCGACACCGACGATGACGATTTTCTTCAACGCTGCGCTCATGTCCGTTTACGCATAGCCGCTCAGGCCAGCGCCTTTTTCAAAGCATCGACAAACAGTTCGTTTTCCTTCGGCAGGCCGATCGAAATACGCAGCCATTGCGGCAACCCATAGTTGCCTACGGGGCGAACGATCACGCCTTGCTTCAACAGCGCCAGGTTGATACGCGCACCGGCGCCAAGGTCGTCGCCAACTTTGATCATTACAAAGTTGCCGAGCGAGGGCACGTATTCAAGGCCCATGGCATCGAAGGCGGCGGTCAGTTGCCGGTACCCGTCAGCGTTCAGCTTGGCGCTACGCTGTACAAATGCATCGTCACGTAGGGCCGCGATCGCTGCAGCCTGGGCCAGCGAATTGACATTGAACGGCTGGCGAATGCGATTCAGCAGATCGGTGATGCCGGCCTGCGCAATGCCGTAGCCGATGCGCAAACCTGCCAGGCCATACACCTTGGACATCGAGCGTGATACCAGCAGGTTCGGATAACGGTCGACCCACGCGATGGAGTCGTATTGCAGGTCGGCCGGCAGAAACTCGGTATAGGCCTCATCCAGCACGACCACGACGTTCGATGGCACGCGTTTCAGGAAAGCTTCGATCTGCGCTCCCGGAATGAACGTGCCGGTCGGATTGTTCGGATTGGCAATGAAAATCAAACGTGTATCGTCGACGATCGCTGCCGCCATCGCGTCCAGATCATGGCCGTAGTTCTTGGCATCCACCACCAGTGAGCGCCCGCCTACCGCCTGCGTCGCCAGCGCATAGATCGCGAATGAATACTGGGCATAGACCACCGACTGCCCGGGCTGTACGAACGCGTGTGCCGCGAGTTCGAGAATATCGTTACTGCCGTTGCCGAGCGTAATCCGTTCAGCGGGCACACCGTATTTGGCGGTGATGGCTGCCTTCAGTTCGAAGCCGTTACCGTCCGGATAGCGCCCCGCTTCGGCGATCGCCGCTGCCATCGCCTGTCTGGCCGATTCCGGCATGCCAAGCGGATTTTCATTGGAAGCGAGCTTGATGATGTTCGCTTCATCCAGGCCGAATTCACGTGCGACTTCGGAGATCGGTTTACCGCCCTGGTAAGGCGCAATGGCGCGGACATATTCAGGACCGAATTGAATAGACATGAACAACTTTCCGATTGATGGTGGCAGCCGGAGCCGCCGAAAGCCGATATGGTAGTGCTGACAGGAAGCGTCAGACGCCGACTGGGTAGGAACCAAGTACCTTGAAGAAGGCCGCGTTGTCTTTCAATTCCGCCAGCGCGGCAGCGACCCGGTCGTCGTTCAGATGACCTTCCACATCGACATAGAAATAATATTCCCAGGTCCCCATGCGCGCAGGACGAGACTCGAAACGCGTCATCGACACGCCGTGCTTCGCCAGCGGCGCGAGCAGCTTGTACACCGCGCCCGCCTTGTTCGGCACGGACAGCACCAGAGAGGTCTGGTCCTTGCCGCTCGACGAAGTCTGCAATCGGCCGATCACGGCAAAACGTGTCCGATTGTGTGGATCGTCCTGCACATGCGCCTTGACGACCTGAAGATTGTATTTTTGACCGGCGATTTCGCTCGCGATCGCCGCGATCGACGAATCTTCACCCGCCATGCGCGCAGCTTCACCGTTGGAAGAAACCGCGGCGCGCTCGATATGCGGGTAATTCTGATTGAGCCAAACCTGGCATTGCGCCAGTGCCTGCGGATGCGCGCAAATGGTTTTGACCTCGTCCATCGTGCCGTTACGCGTCATCAGGCTGTGATGTACCTGAATAGCCACTTCGCCGCTGATGGTCAGCGTGGTTTGCAACAATAGGTCTAGCGTGCGATTGACGACGCCTTCGGATGAATTCTCGATCGGTACTACACCGAATTCGGCCGTGCCGGCTTCGGCGGCGCGAAACACTTCGTCGATCGATGTGCAAGGAATGCCGTCGACTGCACGACCGAACTGCTGATAGACAGCCTGTTCACTGAAGGTGCCGACAGGCCCAAGATAAGCAACGGCCACGCGCTTTTCCAGCGCGCGGCACGCCGACATCACTTCACGAAAAATGGTTTGTACATCGGCGTTGGCCAACGGGCCCGGATTGCGCTCACCGACGCTGCGCAACACCTGCGCCTCGCGTTCCGGCCGGAAAACCGGCGCGTTGGTTTCGGCCTTGACATGGCCGACTTCCTGCGCGACACGCGCACGCTGGTTCAGCAGTTCCAGTATCTGCGCATCGATCGCATCGATCTTTTCACGCAGCGGCTTGAGCTTCTCGTCCGGAGTCATAGTGGCAAAGGCGTCCCTGATGGCCGATCAACCGTGTTTTCTTTCGAATTCCTTCATGAATGCCACCAACGCCTGTACGCCTTCGATCGGCATTGCGTTGTAGATCGATGCGCGCATGCCGCCCACCGAGCTGTGACCCTTCAATTGCACCAAGCCCTGCGCATCCGCCTCCGCGATGAACGTGGCGTTCAGCGATTCATCCTTCAGGAAAAACGGCACGTTCATACGCGAGCGATCAGAATCCGGCACCTTGTTGACGTAAAAATCAGTCGAATTCAGGTAATCGTAGACCAGCTTTGCTTTCGCGATGTTGGTTTTTTCGACTGCCGCGATGCCGCCCAGACGCTTGACCCATTGAAAGGTCAAACCGGCGATATAGATCGGGTAGGTCGGCGGCGTGTTGAACATCGAATCGTGTTCCGCCACTGTTTTCCAGTCGAACGCCGACGGGCAGAACGGCACGGTGTGTCCGAGCATGTCGTCGCGCACGATCACAATTGTGACGCCGGCAGGACCGATATTTTTTTGCGCCCCAGCGTAGATCACCGCATATTTGGAAACATCAAAGTCGCGCGACAGAATGTTCGACGACATGTCGGCCACCAGCGGTACGTCCCCAACGTCCGGCGTGTAATTGAATTCCACGCCGCCGATTGTTTCGTTGGTGCAGATGTGCACGTAGGCCGCGTCCTTGGACAGCTTCCAGGTATCGCGCGCCGGCACATAGGTGAAGCCGGCATCTTCGGAAGAAGCGGCGATGTTGACCTTGGCGTACTTGTGCGCTTCCTCGATACTTTGTACCGACCAATGACCGGTGTTGATGAAGTCGATCGTCGCAGGTTGTGCCTTGCGGCCGATCAGGTTCATCGGCACGATCGCGTTCTCGGCAATCGCGCCACCCTGCATGAAGAGGATTTTGTAGTTATCCGGAATCGCCATCAGCTCGCGCAAATCGGCCTTGGCGGTTGCCAGGATCTCGGTAAATTCCTTGCCGCGATGGCTCATCTCCATCACGGAGAGACCGCTGCCGTGCCAATCCTTCATCTCGTCGGCCGCCTGCTGGATTACTTCCTCTGCCAACGCAGCCGGACCAGCCGAAAAGTTATACACGCGCCGCTTCATTCTTCTTCTTCCTCCACACCGGATTGATCTTCCACATCTGATTCAAGTATTCGCTGCAAGCCGCTCAGGCGTGTACCGTCTTCGACCGCGATCAGCGTCACGCCTTGGGTAGCGCGGCCCATCTCGCGGATTTCTGCAACCCGCGTGCGAATCAATACGCCGCCAGTCGTGATCAACATGATTTCATCGCTTGCATCTACCAGCGTTGCAGCGACTACCTTGCCGTTGCGCTCACTGGTCTGGATCGCGATCATGCCTTTCGTGCCACGGCCGTGACGCGTGTACTCGGTAATCGGTGTGCGTTTTCCGTAACCGTTTTCGGTCGCGGTCAACACAGACTGCTGCTCATTTTCAGCCACGAGCAAAGCGATCACTTGCTGGCCGTCGTCCAGGTTCATGCCGCGCACGCCGCGTGCGGTACGGCCCATCGGACGCACGTCGTTTTCGTCGAAGCGGACCGCCTTGCCGGCATCAGAGAACAGCATCACGTCGTGCTTGCCGTCAGTCAGTGCAGCGCCGATCAGGAAGTCGCCTTCATCGAGATCGACCGCGATGATGCCGGCCTTGCGCGGATTGCTGAAGTCAGCGAGCGGCGTCTTCTTCACGGTACCGAGGCTGGTTGCCATGAACACGTAATGATCTTCCGGGAACGTACGGTTCTCGCCGGAAAGCGGCAGCACCACCGTGATCTTCTCGCCGTCTTGCAGCGGGAACATATTGACGATCGGCTTGCCGCGCGAGGCGCGCGAACCCTGCGGCACTTCCCATACCTTCAGCCAGTACATCCGGCCGCGGTTAGAGAAGCACAGGATGTAATCGTGCGTATTGGCGATGAACAGTTGATCGATCCAGTCGTCTTCCTTGGTCGCCATCGCCTGCTTGCCGCGGCCGCCGCGCTTCTGCGCACGGTATTCGGAAATCGGCTGCGATTTCATATAGCCCGTATGCGACAGCGTAACGACCATGTCTTGCGGCGTGATCAAATCTTCGGTGCCGAGATCGGTCGCATTCAGTTCGATCGTCGAGCGGCGCGCATCCTTGTTGCCTTCGCCGTATTCGTTCTTCGCGGAAGTCAGCTCGTCGGTGATGATCGTCGTCACGCGTTCAGGCTTGGCCAGGATGTCGAGCAGATCGGCGATCTGCTCCATGACCTCCTTATATTCATTGACGATTTTGTCCTGCTCCAGACCGGTCAGGCGCTGCAGGCGCATCTGCAAAATTTCCTGAGCTTGGTCGTCGGACAGCTTGTACAGGCCATCCGGCTGGATACCATATTGTTTCGGCAGGTTTTCGGGACGGAAGGCATCGATACCGCCTAAGGCTTGCTCACCGGTACGTGCCAGCATTTCGCGCACGACAGAAGAATCCCAGGCACGCGACATCAGTTCCGACTTCGCCACCGGTGGCGTTGGCGCCGCCTTGATAATGGCAATGAAGTCGTCGATGTTAGCCAGCGCAACTGCCAGGCCTTCCAGCACATGACCGCGTTCGCGCGCCTTGCGCAATTCGAACACCGTGCGGCGGGTTACCACTTCGCGGCGATGCGACAGGAAGCAGTCCAGCATCTGCTTCAAATTCAGCAGCTTCGGCTGGCCATCAACCAGCGCCACCATGTTCATGCCGAAGGTATCCTGCAACTGTGTTTGCTTGTACAGATTGTTGAGCACGACTTCCGGCACTTCACCGCGCTTCAGTTCGATCACAACACGCATGCCTGACTTGTCCGATTCGTCGCGGATGTCGGAGATACCCTCCAGCTTCTTGTCGCGCACCAACTCGGCAATACGTTCGAGCAGGGACTTCTTGTTAACCTGGTATGGCAACTCGTCGACGATAATGGCCGAGCGGTTTTCCTTGCCGAATTCTTCGAAGTGGGTCTTTGCACGCATCACGACGCGGCCGCGGCCGGTACGATAGCCGTCGCGTACGCCCGACACGCCATAGATAATGCCGCCGGTCGGGAAATCCGGTGCCGGGATGATTTCGATCAGTTCGTCGACCGAACAATGCTCGTTGCGCAGCACATGCAGGGCGCCGTCGATGATTTCAGTAATATTGTGCGGCGGAATATTGGTCGCCATGCCGACGGCAATACCCGAAGAACCATTGATCAGTAGATTCGGGACCCGCGTCGGCAATACCGACGGTTCCTTTTCCTTGCCGTCGTAGTTGGGAACAAAGTCGACTGTTTCCTTCTCGATGTCCGCCAGCAGTTCGCTCGCGATCTTGTCGAGCCGGCACTCCGTGTAACGCATCGCCGCCGCGTTGTCGCCGTCGATCGATCCGAAATTGCCTTGACCGTCAACCAGGGTGTAACGCAGGGAAAAGTCCTGCGCCATGCGCACCAATGTGTCGTAAATCGCCTGGTCGCCGTGCGGGTGATACTTACCCATCACCTCGCCCACGACGCGTGCGCACTTCACATACGGACGGTTCCAGACATTGTTCGTCTCATGCATTGCGTACAGCACGCGTCGATGCACTGGCTTCAATCCATCCCGCACATCGGGCAAGGCACGGCCCACGATCACGCTCATCGCGTAATCGAGGTAACTCTTGCGCATCTCTTCTTCAAGCGAAATGGGGATTGTTTCTTTAGCGAATTGATCCATTGGCGGTTCGTCTGGTCTATGGCTAAGGTATGAACGTGAGGAATCGATGCTTCTTCACGGTTGATCCGGCAAAGCGGAAGATTTTACCACGCCGAAGGCTTCCCTTCCCGCTTTTACCAAGGGTGGAACAGCTTGACAGGACTTTAAAGACCGACCGCGATTTGGTAACTCACGCGCCAAAATCGGAGTCGAAAGTAAGCCGGTAAACCAAGTAAAAGGTGCGATGCATAACAGACTATAAAACATGCATCCCATTAAAATTTCCACGAAACACATGAACGAATTTAATAACCAAAGGTCAACGTTTTATCTGGGAACTATTTTGCCGATTTACGAATCTTGTTGTTTAATAACGACATACCGTTAAAAACGTCAACTAGCCGATTTTGCAAGGTTCGCGCCACAAGTCGGCTGTGGCAAAATGGTTGCAAGTTAAACCATTGCATGAAGACAAGATTTTCATGCCATCGTTGAAGCGCGTGTTACACTTTATTTTGATGTCATCTATGTAATTTGCGCAGGTCATCTGCGGATATCTCACTCGAGGAGAAGAAATATGAATAAATTAGCAAAAATCGTCTTCGCTGCATCCGCAGTCGTTGCTTTTTCCGCCCAGGCTCAAACCGACATTAAAGCAAGCACCCCGAAAAGTGCTTACTTGCAAGATGGTCGCGGCGTCGTCGCGCGCAACGCCACTGGCCTGTGCTGGCGCACTGGTTACTGGACCCCAGCGGACTCCGTCCCAGGTTGCGATGGCGCGCTGACTCCGGTTGCTGCTGCTTCGCCGGCAGCTCCTGCTGCGGCACCTGCAGCAGCACCGACCTCGGAAAAAGTAACGTTCGCTGCTGACGCGTTCTTCGATTTCGATAAAGCAGTTCTGAAACCGGATGGCAAAGCTAAGCTGAACGACCTGGTCTCGAAACTGCAAGACCTGAACCTCGAAGTCATCATCGCTGTCGGCCACACCGACTCGATTGGTTCCGACTCCTACAACCAGAAGCTGTCGGTTCGCCGTGCTGAAGCTGTGAAGAGCTACCTGGTTTCGAAAGGCGTCGAATCGAACCGCGTCTACACCGAAGGCAAAGGCGAGAAGCAACCGGTAGCAACGAATAAAACCGCTGCTGGTCGCGCTCAAAACCGCCGCGTCGAAATCGAAGTGGTCGGTACCCGCAAGTAATTCGCTACATGCGATAAACAACCCCGCTGCGGCGGGGTTTTTTTTCGCATTCACATCTGCAATTACACCCTCCACGAACGTGACAGTGGCGCATTTCCGGTATCATCCTTTTTATGAACGCCGATCCTCTAGAACTGAAGAAATTCAGCGATCTCGCCCATCAGTGGTGGGATCCTACTTCCGAATTCCGTCCGCTGCATGAAATCAATCCTCTGCGCCTGGACTGGATTAATGCCCATGCTCCGCTGACTGGCAAGAACGTCGTCGACATCGGTTGCGGTGGCGGTATCCTTTCCGAATCGATGGCACGGCGCGGCGCCAAGGTTACCGGCATCGACTTGTCCGAAAAGGCATTGAAGGTCGCCGATCTGCACAGCCTGGAAACGGGTGTGCAGGTTCGGTACGAATTGATTGCAGCCGAAGAACTGGCGCAACGTGAAGCGGGCCAGTTCGACGTCGTTACGTGCATGGAAATGCTGGAGCATGTACCCGATCCCTCAGCCATCGTGGCCGCATGCGGGAAGCTCGCGAAGCCAGGCGGACGCGTTTTCTTTTCTACCATCAACCGCAATCCCAAGGCCTACCTGCATGCCGTAATCGGTGCAGAATATCTGCTACGTCTGCTGCCGAAAGGCACGCACGATTACGCAAAATTCATTACGCCGGCAGAACTCTCGCAATTTGCGCGCCATTCCGGTTTGCATGTCGACGCCCTGAAGGGAATGGGCTTCAATCCGCTCACCGGGATTTACTCGCTGAACCAGGACACCAGCGTCAACTATCTCGTTGCCTGCAGCAAGCCGGCGTAAATTTCAATTGCGCGAGGGGCCGGTGCTCCCGTCCTCCTCGGTCAACCCATTTCCCGCATGTCGCTACCTATCCCGCAAGCCATCCTCTTTGATCTCGACGGCACTCTGGCCGACACTGCACCGGATCTAGCGCACGCAGCCAATAAGCTGCGTATCACGCGCGGTCTTGCACCTGTTGCCTACGAACTGTTGCGCCCGGTCGCATCAGCGGGCGCACGAGGCTTAATTGGCGCCGCCTTCGGTATCAGCCCCGAGGACGAAGGCTATATCGCCTTGCGAGACGAGTTTCTACGGAATTATCGGACTGCGATCGCCGTCGACAGCCGGCTGTTCGACGGCATCGCCGATTTGCTGTCTCAGCTCGAGAACGATGGCATTGCCTGGGGCATCGTGACCAACAAGGCGGAACAGCTGACCAGCTTGCTAGTCCCTCAGATCGGACTCGATCACGCGAAGTGCGTGATCTCCGGCGACACCACCGCCTTCCCGAAACCGCATGCTGCGCCATTGCTGGAAGCGTGCAGGCGAATCGGGATTCCTGCCTCTAATTGCTGGTATGTCGGAGACGATCTGCGCGATGTGCAGGCAGGACAAGCAGCCGATATGACGACGATTGCTGCGGCATGGGGATATTGCGGCGATACGCCGCCGGTTACGTGGCAGGCTGACGCCATCGCGGTATCACCGGCCGATGTGTTACAGCTCGTGCGCGAGGCTGGCCGCAACGCGGCGCGCGCTGACTGGAAAATCTAATCGTTCTCTTGAAGCGCCGTCGAACTGCCCCATCTATTGCGCTACAATGGCATTGCTTTGGGGACGACCTGGTTTCGACAGGGGTTGCAAAGCAGTACAGGGCATACCGAGGACTGGTTACCTCGTAAATACAGCCGGAAATGCTTAAATGCAAACGATGAATCTTACGCTCTCGCAGCGTAAACCACTAGAAACCTAAGAACCTTCTAGCTCTACACCGTCTCTTCCCTGGGGCGGGCCGGCAACGGCAGTAGAGTCATACACAGGGAATCGCGTTTTGCCGGGTCACTTGGCATGACGTTAAACAATAGGTGACTCGCCCGTGCGCAGCGTGCGCGTCCGCGTCGTACGGGTCAAATCAAATGACAACGCTAAGTATGTAGAACTGACTGTAGAGTGCTTCTGGACGCGGGTTCGATTCCCGCCGTCTCCACCAGAACAACGTTTTAAGAGATCCAAAGAAGATCACAGTCCCGCGAATCCTCAGAAGAGGACGCGGGCTTTTGTTTAAGAGCCTCTAATCCGATACCTTGAAATCCAAGGATATTGGCGTTTTCGAAGGTCGTTAAGTCAGACAGCGGTATCCCCCAAAATACTTAAATCGACAAAATGTCATCCACGCCTTACGCCTGCCATCTACTAACAAACAAAAATCAGCTGACTAATTACCTTCGACTTCGTATCAGCTATCTATACAAAGTCATAGTTATGTTCTCTCGTACATCTTAGAAGGAAATGCGAACCCCGGCAGTTGCCTTGAAACGGTGCGCCAAACCTATAGGGTTAATTACTTCATCACGGTAAAAGTGAAAGCCTATATATTGACTCGCGGGCGATAGCCAATTTTCCTTTTGCGCATCAAGCATCTGCCAAGCGCCATTGAAGTACGCTTCAGCCCAGTTGTGGTAGTCCTCGGGGCGAGGAACGCCGTTCTCCATCATTACAAATCCGCCTACCATTCTGGCGGGAATTCCGTTGGCGCGTGCCAGGGCCGTTACTAAGTAGGCGTACTCAGTACAGTCCCCGCTGTTTGAAGCGAGAGCATCAACAGCTCCTCTATCGTCCGCAATATATCCCGCATACCGAAGATTGTTTCTAGTCCAGTCATAAATCGCACGTGCTGTTTGGGCGTCAGAATCTCGCCTTAGACTAACCGCCAATGCACGAACACGTACGTCGCTCGTTTCAATATAACGTTCGGGACGTAACCACTCCTCTCTATGCGTTAGGTGTGTTGCTAATGGATCAGTACGTAAGCTCAGATCGGTAGAAATCGAAACCAGCTTAGTACTAAATGGTGAGACGTTGTCCCACGAAAGATGAAGGATTGTTTGCCCCAAGCTATCAAGCACAACCTCATGTGGCACCGAAACCGTAATAGATTCAACCTTTTGCACCGACGTATGGTTGATTGGTAGATAAAGCCATATCGCTTGATCCCGCAACTGCTGCGAAGAAGGATTCGAAATGGTTATTGTGGACCGAACAGTGCGTATAACTTCTATCCCATCTTTGTCTGCTTTGGAAAACGCAGGCGCTATAGTTACTTCAGCGGCAATCGCCATGCAGAGCTTTTGGAATAATCGTCTCTTAGTATTAAGTGGAGCGAACATCAAAGACCGCACCTCGGTTGTTTCGGCCCTTTAGCCTGAGCTAGCCATACTGCATTTTGTTGGGAAATTGCCCGCTTATATGCCTCAGCCGTTCCTCTATAAATCAGTATCGGAACCGACGATAGGTCATTTCTCAGTTTTTGAACTTCTTTGTCAACCAACCATGCGCTAACGATAACCACGGCGGCTATAGATGCCTTCTTGTCGCGTCTTCGCCTATCAATAGCCGCTCGAATCGTCGCGCTATTCATATCTTTTAAAAGTAACGAGCCAGGCAATTGACGATACATCTCGTCGTTGCCCCCCACGACAACGAGATTTGCTTGAAACCGGATTTCTGACCATAGCTGCGGCGCGGTTAACTCTATAGAGGGGATGTCTTCGATCTTTGGTTCTGAGGATTGACTACTAGCAAGCCAGAACGGCATACCACCCTTTAATACGGTAGCCTTTCGAAATCCATTCGCTTTTAACTCGGCACACGCCGCATATAGTTCCTCTTCCGACTTTCCGCTACCGACTAGAATAATTTCTTTATTTCGTAAAAACGTTTTAGTTTTAACGGCATCCATGGGAAGACTAATAGCGCCGTCTACATGTGAATTGACGTACTGTGTCGATACCCTTGTATCAATCACTACCGTATCAGATTCTTTTAAAGACTTCGCCACGTCTGGCATTGACCTGCCACACGAGAGATCCGGCACGTAAGCGCGGCGTTCTCTTTCACCGTTGCCAAAAGAATTGGAAAACGTCTCTTTCGAACAAACGCCATTTGCCTGCTTAATACCTTTCAACGCTTCGGGAATACTTTGATTTGACGGATCAGCCAATGCTGATGTCGTACTGGTGAACACATACAGCATCGAAACAAGTAATGCCCTTAGAATGCCTCGGCAGGGACTAGCCTCAACGTAAGAAGGAAGCGTAATCATGGATTTATTGGCTTGGGAACGCTCTGGTTTACCGCGGGCTGAGTCGGCACAGGGCTAATGGCGCTTGGTGCCAATGAAGAAGTGAGAGGTGAAGCCGTGCTGTTTTCTACTCGCAATAGCAAATCAGATGGGTACGTAAATACCCATTCACTGTATTTTTCTTTGGAATTAAAGCTCATATCATCGGCTTCAAAGTTTCCCTGTTTGATCGGCTGCTTGTCAGACAAAGAGTGAACACCGACGACTTTTCCTCCAATGCGCAAGAGTCCCCATTCCGCCTTCCCCGTCATCGGGTCAACGAAGACTTTTCGAAGATAGCGGTTAACATTCGGCGTGCGACTATCTTTAAGCAGGTCTTCGAGGCTATTCGGATAGTCATGTTTTCCCGCCGCCTGAAATCCGCCAATTTGGCTTTCGTAATAGCGTCCGATGGCATATCTAAATTGATGACCAATTGCGAGGAGTTCCTTTTCCTTATCGCGCTGCGCCGAAGTGACATAAACCTCGGCCCCGAGAGAAAGGCCTATCCCCATGAACGCGACAAGCAATAGAACCCATATGTAGGCGAAACCCCTTTCGCCATTGCGACAACCGATTCGATCAAAGGCCATCATACGACTTCCCGTCGAATGTCTGCCCCGAGGCACCACTCTTTATATCGACGACGCCTTTCACTTCTGAATCTTTCGAAGACACCAAAATCCAGGTTTGACTGGATTCAGTAATCGGGTCAACAGGTACGCTTCTTAAGTATTTTTGTTCAACCAGCTCATCAAGCGTTTCTGGATAGTGCCCTTTGTCGGCATAGAATTTATCAAGCGATATCCGTACGACTCGAAGGTTTTCTTGTAACGCCACATCCTTTGATTTATTCAGCGAACCAAAGTACCGTGGCACGGCAATCGTCAGCAGCAACGCAACGATTGCCAACACGACGAGCATTTCAATAAGCGTAAACCCTTGCGAAACGCATGAGCTCTTAGACTGACGATTGTTATCAGGCATAGTTGTTACCATTTCTGATAAGGCACACCGTTTAATCCCACCTTATCCGATTTGGAATAGACGTCAAATACATCATCCCCCTCCGCCGGCTCATCCGGAGGGGAAGCGTAGCTACGAAGCTTCCACGTTTCAGCAGGTTTTGTAGCCTGGTCGGGATACATTGGGTCTCTCGGAATGGAACGCAAGAAATATAGATTTTCTCGTCCGGGACTACGCTGATCTGGTACTCCGTCGACTAAGTCTTCTAACTTCTTCGGATATCCGGACTCGCCAATCTTGACGGCAATTCGACCACGATCCGCAGCTCTCTTATAAGCATCAAGGCCTTCCCTGATCTGAACCAACGCACGTCGAAGTTCGCGTTCCTTATCTTGCTGAATTGTGATTTGAGCCATCGGAACCGCGACCAGGAGTAGCACAGCCATGATGGCCAGCGTCATCATCAACTCAATAAACGTAAATCCAGAGTTATGTTGATAGGCATAGCCACTACGACGCTTGCACCGATTCGTCATGGGTTAATCCTTAATATCTGCTCCAGCGGAACCGATACGGGATTCGAAGGCGGAGGCTCTGGCGACGCCGAAAGCAGCTGAACTTTCGCCGCTTCTGCCTGCTTTATGGCTTTAAAGTTGATCGTAATGACACCACCTGTTCCGTTGACACCAGCATCTGTTCCACTGGCATTCTGACGCACAGTCGTCGCAAATATCTTGCCCTGAGTTGGGTCAATGCGCTGACTAAAGTTTGTTTGTCCATTGCCCTGCTTAAAGAAATCACCCTCCTGTACGCTTACAACCTGCAGTACTTGAGGGTCGAATCCGACCAAAACCGGCAAACCGCGTAGCGCCGCTTGGCTATTCACCTTCAAGACCGCGCTAAATTGTTCACCGACTTTTACCTCGGCTGGCCCCTGCCATGCCAAGTTAACGGCACCCGCAGAAGTCGCAGAATTTGCCTCATTCACTGGCGTTGGATTCACGTTAGTAGGTTGTACCGGTGAACCATTGACTTTTCCATCGTCCGCTTCCACTTTCGCCGGTGCGATCGTGGATAGACGCAAGGAGTCTGCACCAATTGCAGATTCAGTCCCGGAATCAAACTCAGCCGTCAATAAATCTGGCCGACGTATGGACCGAACAACATGAGGTGTAATGGAAAGCAAAATCTCGCTTCGTTGGGCGTCATCCTTCTGACTTCCAAAAAGCCGGCCAACGACCGGCATCTCCCCGATACCCGGAACCTTGTTGGCAGTAACACGATCCTCATCGCTGATCAGCCCAGCCAAAATTTGCGTTTCGCCATCCTTAAGTTGAAGAACCGTGTTCGCTCCGCGTGTACCAATTTGATAGGACAGGGTCCCCGACTTACTGACAATTTCACGGACCACACTCGACACCTCAAGGTTTACCTTGATTGCAACTTCTTCATCTAAATAGATGTTTGGTTCCACTTCTAACTTCAGACCGACATCAACGTAATTCACCGATTCAGATACAAATCCAGTGGAGGTTGAAGTCGTTGTAATGACAGGAACACGATCACCGATCAGAATTTTTGCTTTTTCTTTGTTACGTACCCGGATACGCGGATTAGCAAGAATGTTGGCATCTTGATCCTCCTTGCGCGCATTGATCAGAACATCACCAATCTTTACTTGCGTGTTCCGTGAATTCAGATGACGAAGATCGTCTACAACAAGAGGAACGCCATCGAATTGAAGCGGTGATAGTGAAACTTGGCTCGGCCACTGAATGCCGAGCTCCATCAGTCGGGAACGCTTGATCTCCAATACTTCCACTTCGAGCATCACCTCCGGATCGCGCAGGTCTTGCAGTGCCACGATGCGCTCAGCCATTCGGATTGCCTCCGGCGTATCGCGCATGATAATGATTCCAAGCCGCTCATCAACTACCATATCTTTAGTCTTCAGAATCGTTTTGATCGAATTCGATACTGCTTTAACGTCCGCGTTTGATAGATAGAAACTGCGAACCGCAAGCGTCTGATAATCCTTTAACTTTTGCGGGGTGTTAGGGTAGATGAGAATCGAGTTTTCATTGAGTACTTTTTGCTCCAACTGGTTTGTTACCAACAAAAGCCTCAATGCGTCTTCTACCGACGTATTTTTTGCATAGATGGTCGCTTTGAGATCAGGGCGAATGTCCTTGTCGTAAAAAAAGTTCAAACCCGACACCTTTGCCAGGACTTCAAACACAGAACGAAGCGGCGCGTCACGGAATTCCAGAGATATGGGCTTGCGAAAGGATGCTGCCAATTTTATCTCTGGCCGATGCTCCTTTGCCCTTACTTCATCAATTCTGGCCTTGAGATTAAGCGCCTGCTTTTGCTGAGGATTCTCTGAAAGGACGGGTCTAAGTTTTGTCAGGGCCTCCTTGAGATCGGCTTCCGTTCCTTTCTTCAGAAGCTCTTCGCACTCTAATAGAATCTCTCGATGGCGTCGTTCCATTACAAGTCGATCCAGACCTTGTTTGGCCATCTGATTATTCGCATCAAAAGTCAGAGCTTGTCGGAACGCCTTCTCCGCGTCGGCGAATCGGCTCTCTCTGCGTGCGGCTTCGCCGCTCGAATTAAGCCGATTGATGACCAGCGATTTCCGACTTAAAAACGCAATGCGATATTCTGCGTTATTTGGATCTAAATTGGTTGCTTCTTCTAGTTTGGCCAATCCCTGCTCTGTTTTTCCTTCCGAAAGAAGCTTATTTCCCTCCCGATAAGCAAGAGTGCTGGCGCACCCAGAGAGAAACAAAACTGCGGCAACAACAAATGTCGAGCAACAAAGCGACCAAAATCTATTCCAACTCCGCATTCCACTATCCGTCCCCACTGTCCGAGCGCGTGCGCAATTCATTTCAGGGAAAACTAATCGATGATTCTTCATTCGCCACTCTTCTAAATCGCGCCGCCAATTTGTAACGTCTGTTGGACGTTCATTGGAAGGTAGCGAAGCGTCATCACTCCGCCATCAAGTCCCTCCACCTTGTAAGATTCAACCAACGTGTCGCCGACGCGAGCTACCAGGTTCTGGTCGTTGTACTGCAAAAAGACGGTGATTTTGCCGTTTTCCACGTACCGTCCCATTACTTGAAATGGCACGGGCGGAGCCTGCGGCTCTTGAGCCACCGTTTGCTCCACAGATTCGAGAGGTTTCAAGGCAGCTTTGGGAGGCGTCCAGTCAGAAGTGGCAAATACAGAAGCGTCTTCCTCCTCATCCCAATCCCTGGCACGAACAGTGAGTACTTCTATCGAGTTGGAAGAAGAACTTTTTACCTTGCTCGATGTGTTATTTACTCGGCTCTCAACTTTGTTTGCACGTGCACTTAGTACGACATCATTTCCTTCTGCAGATGGTGAAAAATAGACTGCAATCAATGTCGCGGTGAGGCTAAGACCTAACACCATATTTCGTCGGTTTACTTTCATGATTAGTCGAAGCCACGCGTAGTTTTAATTGCTTTATCCGGCAAACGAGCCAGTATTACCCACTGAATTCGGACATCCATCTCCGACGCCTGAATTCGTTCCCTTTTGAACTGAACACTTTCCAAGGCAAGAGAACCTTGCTTGTGCAACGCTTCTTTGATGAAACGATAAATTGCTTGTGAATTTCCCTTGACCGGCATCGTCATGCGGTATCTCAGAAACCGACCTTCAACGTCAACGAACGATTTATATTCACCATGAGATATCGCCAAGTGCTCGGTATCTGCGAGATCAAGTAAGGCTTGAATCACATCCGGTATCTGTTCGTGCGGAAGCAAGTGCTGCTCGAAGGCTGCCATCCTGACACGTGTGTCCGATTGATAGCCTTCATCTTTTTGAGATGGCTTGAGAAGCGCAGAGGGTTGGCGATATCTCTGCTCCGACCGAATCATCGAATATTGCAGCAAGAATGAAAAGCAGCTGACAATCAAACATACTGGGACGAGATACCCAGCAATGCCAAAGCGCCTGCGAAAGCTAAGGTCTAGGCGACAAATCTCCCAGACTAAGCGCTGAATTGCAGCAATTAGGGCCGAACCGCCCATCTCTGTCATTTTCATTGGGACCACCTCGCCTCCAAGGAAAAGCGATATGGCCTTTCAGCTCGCGCATCGTCGATCTCATGATGCGTCAAATACGCCATCGAAAATGGCCTTCTGTCGGAAACGAAACTGACGTACCGCGTCATGTCGGTCCCACTTTTTGCTTCACCGATAATCTTGACCACCGCCCCCTGATCGTCATCCGCCACGTCGCTCCCTGTATCTACACTTAGCACCGCGACTTGAATATCGGCAGGCGGCTGTAAAGCGCGCAAAAGGCTGGCAATAGGAAGATTCAATTCCCTTATGGCAGCGTTATAAGCTTTCGCTTTAACTATTTCTTCCTTGCTTAAAGAAACCTGGAAAGGACGAGCAGACCTAGCGACGATTTCTGCAGCCCTCCTATCCGTTATTCTTTTAATTTGCTGTTGCTTGTTCCATGCTTGTGCCGACAAGCCAAGTGCCACGATCAAAGCAATTAACGAAACGGCTAATGCCGAGGGGCTCATCCGCTTGGGCGTCGCCACGACGTTCAAACTGTGCGCGCAGCTTTTTCTTATGTTCGCAGCGAGTAGAAGTGCTGGTGACAGTAATACTTCAGCTCTTCTTAACTTCCCCGTATCGATTTGTATGTACGACTCGCTTGGCAGCGGAATGTCCGATGAAAGGAGATTGACAACATACAGCTTGTTCAAATTATGGAAATGTGGATTTCTTAGTTTCGCCCTTTGCCACAGTCTTTGAAGTTCGATTGCCGATTCGTTCAGATCGTCTGTTTTATCGTTGTTTCCGGAACGAACCCAGACCTCTTGAAGACTTTGCGAACCGTATCCTAGTGTAATGGCGCCTTTATCCACAACCGCAAAAGCGTTCATTCCCTTTTCTTCACGTCTGACGTAAGACCACGCCGCAATGCTAAGCGGAAGTATGAAATCCAGTCTGCCGTTTATTTCGCTCGCGAGTTGGGACAGTTCGTCTACGTATTGGGCTCTATATGCAACACACAGCCTCGGCTCGCCGAATGCATCGTCCGCTATCCTGACCGGATCGGCGGAACCAGTTACAACTCCCGACGCCGCCAAACAGGATCGGGCGAACTGATCAGATTTTCTGGACCGGATAGCATCCGACCAAGGTAATGTTGTATGCGCTAACCAATTGTCGGAAATGAGCACACTAATAGACACGCGTTTAGGCTTGGCTCCGGTCTCCAAAGAAGCTGATTTGCGAATGACGGCACGGAGGCCGCCGATCGCATCCATTAAAGAGGAACTCGCATCAACGTCTATGTTTTGGATATCGATCGACCATATATCCGTTTTCGCCCCGCGTACGAGCGCGCACTTTATAGAAGAAGCACAGATCGCTATCAGGCATTCGCCTTCTTTTTGGGTTTCTTTTACCTTTTCGAGGTTCTCATCCGGCGACACGAGCAACCTCCTCCAGCGTCGTCTCGCCACACGCAACCCAAGCTAACGCACTGCCCTGTAGGAACTGCATTCCATGCTGAAGCGCATAAGCCTTTAAAGACGATATTGGCGCCATACTTGCGATCATTTCTCTTAGCATGTCATCCAATACGAGTACTTCTGCTACAGCCTTCCGCCCCTTATAGCCGACACCACGGCAATGACCGCAACCTTTTCCGGCCTTGAACGTCCAATCAGCCACCTTTTCCCTAGTCAGTCCAATGGCCTCCAGTTCCGCATCAGCAACCTCGGTATCAGTAGAGCACTGCGGGCAGTTCATCCTTAACAGTCGCTGTGCAACAATTCCGTTAAGAGCAGCAGCGAAACTGTATGCATCCACCCCCATATGCAAGAAGCGCCCCAGCACGTCGAACACGTTATTCGCATGTACCGTCGTGAATACTAAGTGACCAGTGAGCGCGGCTTGAACCGCAATCTGCGCTGTCTCGTCATCGCGAATCTCACCAACCATGATTTTGTCTGGATCATGGCGTAGTATTGATCGCAAACCCTTCGCGAAGGTCAGGCCCTTTTTTTCATTTACTGGAATTTGCAATACACGGGGGAGCCTGTATTCCACCGGATCCTCAATCGTGATGATCTTGTCTCTTCCCGTATGGATCTCTGTAATGGCGGCATACAACGTCGTCGTCTTCCCCGATCCCGTTGGCCCTGTTACTAGCAACATGCCGTGAGGCTTTGCGGCTAACTTACGGATTCGCCCTATCGTTTGCTGGTCCAGACCAAGGCTGCTTAGTTGAAGCGCCTTTGCTTCCTCGGTAAGAGATTGGCGATCCAATAGACGTAACACTGCGTCTTCACCAAAAATATTCGGCATGATCGAAACACGAAAATCGATTTCTCTTTGATTTACGCGAACTTTGAAACGACCGTCTTGCGGGATCCGCCTTTCTGCGATGTCTAGTTCGGCCATCACCTTAATACGAGAAATTACCTGTTCCGCCATGTCCTGTCCCTGGACATGGGTGACAGCGACCAAAACTCCATCGATGCGATAGAGAACATGTAAGGAATTAGCATCGCATTCAAGATGAATGTCACTTGCAGTAAGCTTTAACGCGTCATAGATAGTTGAATTGACGAGTTTCACCACTGGGCTAGAATCGTCATTGATCGTTGCTAGTGTGATGACTGCAGCGACCTCTTCATCGTCACTGGCGCTTTCATTCATCTCAAAACCGTCCATGGCGCGCAACTGGTTTTCCTGTTGTGCGAAGTAAGCGGTCAAGTCATCGACATGCGCCAATACGATCTCCGGGCTCTCCCCAGCGGTTCGGCAGCGTCTTAGTGCCCATTCCTCCATGGCGCCATCAAACGGGTCAGACAAAACGAGATAGGTCTTGTTATTGTCTTCCGCGAGAAGTATTCCGCGTTGTGTGCATTCCGTATAACCGATCTTCTCGAAGAGAGCAGTCAAGTCATGGAGATTCTGCATCCCGAATATCTTGTAACCGAACTCCCTGCCGAGAACCGTCATCAGCTCGTCGGACGTCCAGTTCGTTACCCGCTGCAAGCCCGCCGTCAATGACACATCGGACGTCACGGCGACCTTTCTCGCATCGTCAAGGAAATCGTGAATGGACATAGTTCTTTGCGGTGTCATGACAGGCTGCCCGCCAACTCAAAAATTGGCATGTACATCAGCACAACTACGGTGCCGACAACCAATCCAATTATCGTCATTAAGATTGGCTCCAAAAGACGCGATGCCCAATCAACCCATCGCGCAAAATCCTCGTCTTGAAACCGCGCAGTTCGCTCGAGCATCTCAGCCATCTGCCCTGAACGCTCGCCAACTTTGATGAGAGACTCCGCCACGGGGCTCGCAAGATTCGCATTTAGTAGGGCGATAGATAGACTCTGACCTTGCTCTACTGCCAGCTTGCATTGCGCCAGTCGCGCTTGCTGGTTCCGTTCTAACAAACCACCTACCATGCCCATAGCTCGAGGCAATGCAATACCGGCGGCCAGGAGTAGACTCACCGCACGATAGAATCTCGCCAAACGAAATTCTTCTGCCTTCGCGGCAAACCATGGCATGCGCAAAACGATTCCCAGCAGATAGGCGCGCCCTTCTGGCTTTCTAATTGCCCCTGCCGCCATAACCAGCGCACCGATAACCAATCCCAGTGCTATCTGCCAGTTGTTGTGAATGGTTTTTCCGAACGCAAGCAATAGGTTGGAGAGCCAGGGCAGCTCTCTTCCCGACGATTCGTAGACCTCGCTAAACCGCGGGACGACATACCCCAGCAGGAATAAGGTGACAAACCCGCCCACGATCAGAAGCATTGCTGGATAGATCGCAGCCGATACGAGTTTCTTCCTAATCGTTTCGAACTGAATTTGGTAAGCGATATACCGAGTGAGGGCTTGCTTAAGGTTGCCTGTACGTTCTGAAGCGCGCACTGTCGCCACATACACTTCAGGAAAATGTTGCGGCGTCATTTCAAGCACGTCCGAAAAATTTCGCCCTTCTTGTAGCGATTTCAATATATCGCCAAGTACGGCTCGGGTGACTGGCTGCTTCTCCTTAGCAAAAAGCGTAGTCAGCGCCTCGTTGAGATTTAGTCCTGCCTCAAGTAATGCCAACAATTCCTGGCTAAACAGAATTAGCGGAAATCGCGCGCCTGTCTTGGAGACGGATTCTGAAATACCAACTGCAGACGATTCGATGGAAAGAACTCGCAACCCACGGACTGTCGCTTTTCGCACAGCCTCGATTTCCGAAACATTGGAAAATTCAAGTACTTGCCGAGTCCCGTCCGGATGCTGCACCTTCAAACGCAACGCGCTCCCCGACGCAGTTTCGTTCGTATACAGACCGCGCTCCTTATCGAGCCCAAGCGCCAGCTTAGCCATAGTTATTTCTAACGGTAGGAAATATCTGCGCCGTCACCGTCGCCGCCAGCCTGTCCATCTTTGGCATAAGAGACGAGATCGAAATCGCTATCTTGTCCCGGCGAGCGATAAACGTATTGCTGCCCCCAAGGATCAGGAGGCACGGCCTTCTGAAGATAAGGGCCGTTCCATTTTGATTCATCGTTTGGCTTTATGACCAGGGCGTTCAGCCCCTGTTCTGTCGTCGGATAATGTCCTGTATCTAGCCTATAAGCATCCAGAGCCTTACCTAATCCTTCGATCTGGGCCTTTGCAGTCCCCCTTTCCGACTTCCCTAGCTGCGCGAAGTAGCGGGGACCGACATATGCGGCGAGCAAGCCGATAATGACAATAACAACCAACAGTTCTAGCAACGTAAAGCCGTTGCTCCGCTTCTTTAACTGCTTCATGGTGTCACCGTTACGTTCCATTTAAATCCCACCCCTAGTTTGAATATCACGTCGGGAACTGGGAAGCGCGCCCGTACCGTAACGGTATCGTTCGTTTTTGCCGTTTCCCCTTCGTTTACAGCTCCATATAACAAGCCATCCTCAACAACCGTCATTCCCAATGGTGCTTGGACCAATCTGACTTTCACAGCCCCAACGGATGGTCCTATATTGGTGAGATCACCTTTAAGCACATATTCCCAAGTTCGTGCATCGACCTTGCGCTGATTCACAACTGTCAAGCTGCACAGATAGATTTTTGAATTGTTGGTCGTGCTTAAGAGATCGACGTTATCCAAGTTGGCTATGCTGACCGCCTTTCCCGAGATACCGATATACGACGGATCGGTTGAAATTACCTTCCCGGAAGTGATTTGATAACTCTGAATACCATCTGGCGCACAGTCATTTTGTCCAGTCACCATGATGGCCTGATTAACAGCCCAATTCTGTGGTGTGAACGTAAGGCTGGCGGGCGAAGGCAAACCTTCTCTCGGCTTCGTCGACGACAACGGGACTACGACGTCAGTCGTCGGAGCACGGCCGAGACGAATATTGAAGGCGGTCGTCTTGCCATCCTCGGACGTCAACAAGCCATTCCCCGCTGTAACGACAAGAGTGCCGGTCTGGCTCGAATTAGGAATAACGACCGCTCCAGGAGCATAAGCGCGCCCAGCTCCTTTGGCGTCGTAGATGACGGCATAGACATAGTAGGCACCCGTCGGCAGACTCGTTACATCCCAAACATAACTTCCGGTTTGAGAGCCAGCAGTCTGGCGCAAGCCATCTACTATGAGCGTTCCCGCGAATCCTGTTTTTTCCTTACTGTAGTAAAGCGCAACCATCGGCTCGATGTTCGGGTCAATTCCCTCCCAACGCACAGTCACTTGCTTCTTTACTCCGGAAGGACTGCTAACCGTGTCCGGAACAAGCGGAATCGAGGGAGCAGTTACCGCAATCGTTGGGTCCTGGTACGGCGCAGTACTCACATACATCACAATTGCCGGGCTCCATGCACTGGCAGTATTTTCCATATCCAAAGCCCGTACTCGCCACCAGTACGTCGTTTTGTCGGGCAACTGTGTCGGAACGATAAGAGCCCCGTTAACCGATGTTCCTTCAGTGACCTTATTAAGCAACGAGGCGTCTCTATATACCTCAAATTGATAACGTACCGCCCCGCCCTCGGGATCCAGTACGACGTTTGCCTCGAGACTTGGCTGCTGCGTAGCTACCCAGGCGCCGGCGCCTGGATTTTTTACGTTAGGCGTAGGAGGCGCATCGTTCGTGGCGCTGAAAAGGAAAGTTCCTACAGCCCACGTTGATTCCGCACGCCCATCCTGTGCCTTAACACGCCACCAGTAACGTTTGTTTTCCACCAATGGAGATGTCACCCAGTTTGTATTGCCACTTCCGCTTTGGATAATCGGGCCGGAAGTGCGCTTATCGCTCGAGTCAAACGTATTTACCGTGTCGATCTCAAAGAGGTACGTAATAAGGTCGTTTTCCGCATCGATACTGTTTTGAACGACGAGTACCGTGTTTGGATTGGAACTGATGGCGCCGTCACCAGGGCTGACTATCGCTGGAAGTGTGGGAGCGGTATTCCCCGTATCGATAACGAAAGGCCGTGCTGGAGTCGGTGTCTGCGCTCCAATTGCATCGCTTGCTGTCACCCTCCAATAGTAAACCGCATGGTTGGTCAACGGCACGTTGACAGTCCAACTCGTACTGCCACTTGGGTCTTCGAGAAGGCCCGTCACTTCCGTAACGATCTCGGTCAATGCAGGATCTGCGTAGATCGTGACGCCGTAAGTAACGGCATCTCCATCCTTGTCGACGCTATTGGTCCAGGTCAGCGTTGGCGCATTACTGCTCATCTGTCCATTTGGAACAGGGCTTGTTAGATTGAACGCATCTGGCGCATCGTTGAACGAATTAACGAAGAAGCGGCCATTGACCCAAGGGCTATACAGGGTTCCATCGAACGCTCTCGCACGCCACCAGTATTTAGTGTTGTCGTTCAGTGGATTTGGCACGGCCCAAACAGTTGGCGCAACAACGCTACCAGCACCGTTCCCCGGAGCGGCGGCTGCCTTATCAACTAGAGTGCTGGCAATCAGCTGCGTTTCCGCCTCATCGGCATAAAGCTCGAACTGTAGCTTTGTAGTAGGGTCATCTGCATTAGCCGACGTCAGCACGGACAATGCTGGCGTTAAGCTCGTCACCTGCGCTCCGGAAAGCGGGCCATCGATCGACGGCGTTCCCGGTCCGGGTGGTGGCGTATTGGCATCGACTTTAATTGATGCTGAACGAGAGCTAAATAGCGTTCCGTCGCTCGCCGTATAACTAATTAAATAGGTTCCGGCCGTTCCCTTTCCTGGGGTCCAGTCGAGAATAGCGCGTGCCACTCCAGGAGATTGAGGATCAGGCGCCTGCCTGGTGAACGTCGCACCGACCGGAAGAGGAGCTGCAGACAATGCCACCGTCTTCCCATTCGGACTGCTAGCCTCTACGAGGAAGGAGACCTGCTTGGTTTCCTTGGTCGTGTGATCAGGGATGAATTGAATAACAGGCGGCTTTGCCTCAATCGGCGGCGCTTGAAATTCGCTGTCGTATACACCAGTCGTATTCACGTCGAACAGATTGACCCAGTACTCCCATTTCTTTGTCTGTTCATTGCGCGTCTTCGATAACCATACGTTTTCCGGTAGCAGCTGCTTGGCATCCGAACGTACGACCTGGCCAAGAGCCTTGGTACCGTTGAATGGATCGGGAAGTTTTATATATACAAAGCCAGAAGTCGCTGGAAAGTTCCATCGATAACTGGCATTGCCGTTTGCATTGACGCCTGCCGTAAGAGACGCAACGGCGCTGCGATCTGTGACTTCGGTATCCGGACCATCGGATTCGTATACCCGAATAATGTCGCCATCCCGAGCGAGAAAATCCTTAACGTAGTCGCGCCCCGGCAAATCAACTCTCACATCGCGAACCAGGAAGTGCGCATTCGTCGCCTGCAGAATCGAAGTTAGTGCACCACCTAGTTCATCGGCATGACTAAATTTGGCTGTGAATTCGGTGAATTTTCCCGCCAGTGTAGTCTCCATATTCCAGCGAGCCATCTTGCTCGTGCCCGCTGCGACGTCGCCAAAATTCACGAGCAAGGTATTTTGCGTAGGAGCGTCATTAACGTAGCTTCCCGTTAGAACAAAGTTGATCAGCAAGCCTTGATTGTTCTCAATAATTTTTGGCTGGGCTGAATCAATTTTGAGGTTTTTTGCAGTCGCTAGGCCATTGTTTTTTACGCGCACACCGAGCGTAAACGGCTCAACGGGTTCGATTTCCGGCGTGAGCGGATCGTCAGCAAAAACATACTCCGTCAGAAAATAGTCAAGCGTTAGCAGAGGAAGCGGCTTAACCGTTATGACGTCCGGAGATACTTCGAGTACAGTGTCCTCGCCTCCAAATCTATATTTAAGGGTCGCACCGACCAGATATTTCTTTCCTAACGGGCTGGTTCCTGCCGAACCAGGCGCTGGAATTAAAAGCCAGTTAATTGTGCTCGTTGTTTTCGGACTGACGGTACCTGTGCCGTCGACGCCGGAAATATTTTCTTTATTAGAGAGTCTTACAAAAAACTTTGCGGATAGATCATTTGGGTTATCGGTTACCGCGACAGGTGTGCCATTCTCGTCTGTGACCTTTACTACCACTGAGACGTTTTCAATTACACCGGTGTCTGTGGTGTTATTAATTTTCATCTCGGCGTCGAACGCCTGACGCTCTAATGTCAGCTCTTGTTTTATTTCGATTTTAACTCGCGCGCACGTCGTCTCTTGAGCAGCCACTGACGAAGATATTGCCATCCCGATAAAAACAAAGAGAATTCCTATTGACCTTTTAATAGGCTCATAGTGTTCCAGACGGCGCAATACGATCGAAAATTTTTGCATTATTCTTGAACTCCCCAGACGAAAATCTTGGCCGGGAGCTACGGAATGCCGCCTCCACTTTGTCCAAGTTTCGCTATATTTTTGTTATTGCAGCTATCCGCTTCAGGTTGATACAGAACTTCCGCACTCCAACGACGAAGGTGAAGCGGCGGTCTGCTTCTTTATCTAGTCACGATTTTGTGTAAATACTTTCGAAAGTATCATCAACATAAGGGACGCAAATAAACCTGCTAGTCCCCAAGGGACTATGAATAACAAGCTCCATGAGTAGTATTCAGAGGAATTTGCGCCCAACCAAACTGGAGCCCAATAGAGCCCGTACGAGAAAATGAAAGGAGCAAGCAGAATCAGGCAACCTCTTGTTATTCGATTTTTTATATGAACTAATCCAAAGGTAACAACTAGGGATACCACAACAATGATTAACGCCCCGCCTGCCCAAGATAATGATCTAAGTAGCTCAAGCATATGTTTCATCTGCAAATTGAACAGGTTTTTTCATTAGGGCCTGGCTCTCTCTTCCCAGGACGCTTCATTACGGCGCCGATAATACCCCCGACTTTACTTAGCTCATCATCACATTTTTTGAAGCACGCTGATCGTCCATCTGGATTGCACGGAAGTCCAGTACGGCAAGCTCCGTAGCAAATATCGTGTTTTTTACAAGCCTCATCGGTTTTGTCTACCGGTGGCTTTACTTTTTTCTTTTCGGAATCTGTTAACTCATTCCACGGTTTAGTATAGCCACCAGTCCAATCTGGGCCACACCAATTTCCATGTACCTTTACTAGACCAGATGGATCTATACCTTGTAGTGGATTTTGATCTGCATAGCTGTACAGGTTCGCGCCACCTGCCAATTCAATAGGGTCACTCTGTACATAACGTCCTGTCTCGTTATCGTAGTAACGATGAAAGTTGTAATGCAAACCAGTTTCTACATCCTCATACTGCCCAGGAAACCGGAGGTTAGAGATAATTACTGGGCGATCCGCTGTTGGTGTAGATGTAATGACGCTGGCTTTACCAAAAGGAGTGTATTCGGCAGCCCATAAGACATTGCCGTCCTTGTCGGTTGCTTGAACTGGCGCGCTTAGGTGATTTTGATGATAGTAGGCAAAAACACTTTGGCCATTGCTGTTCGTCGTCTTCGCGAATAACGTACCAGTAGTAAATAGACTGTCAGGCTGGGGACCATATTGCACCGTAAGTTGCGGTGGGCCGTCGGCAGTAACGGTACTGTCGAGGTTAAGCGTAATTCGCTGCGTCGCTTCAGCAATCAATCCTTCATCAGCATAAAGGTAATACGTACGTAGCGCCTGAACGAGCGGGCTTCCCATTTGATCGCGGTATTGCTCCTTCCAAATTCGGCGACTTTGCGCATCGTAGCCATATCGGGCGATAAGGTTATTTTGCCCATCTTTGACTTCGGCTAAGCGGTTCATTGCATCGTAAATGTATTGCGTGACCTTACTACCCTCGATCTTCTTCGTCTGATTACCAGCGTTATCGTAGTCATAGCAGATCGCGCCTATGTCACCACAGGCGCCGTCTCCGCGCCTAATCAAGCGATTGTTAGCATCGTAAGTCCATGCGTCAGCTTGTCGACTATCAGCAAGGCGATTTCCCACAGGATCGAGCACAAAACTTTCGGTGTCGGTACCGAACATTCCACTACTGTCTAAAACGACCTGTCTTAAGCGCAGCTCACCGTCATACATATAGCTGCTACTCTTGGTTATACTCCCCGTCCCTATAGTGTCAGTGCGCTCTCTCTGTTTAAGTTCTTGAAACTTGCCGTAATGATTGCTCAGATCGAGAGTTGTTTGCTGACCTGACGTTTTGACCTTAATACTTTCTAGATTCAACAAGCCGTCATAGATTTTAGTTTGTGTCGTACCACCAGGCAGCGTAATCTTTTCAGGAGCCACCCATTTAAATTGACTAACACTAATCGTACCTTCCTGCGGAATAGTGACCGATGCTAATTCGCCGTGCGCGCTCCAACCATAATCGATGTTTGTACCGTCAGGCCACGTGAGACGAGTTAGTTTACCTGCGGGACTAAATACCTTTTTGTAACTGAGACTAAAAACTCCACCTCGTGGATCAGGATAGCTAATAGTTTCCCCAGTTTTTCGATTGGCATCATCATAAGTAGCAGTACCGTTGATCGTCTGCTGACGATCGAGACCTGTTTCGCTCCATGCAACCAACATGTTATTGGCATCCCATACTTTCTTAGTTACCTGCAATAATGTTCCATCTCGTTTTATTTGTTTCACCTCGATCAAACGATTAATTGCATCGTATGTATAGGTAAATTTATTATTTTCACGATCGATACGCTCAACTAAATTTCCCGCTCCATCGTAAGAAAAATAAACAGTTTGCCCAAGAGGGAATGCTGCCTGCCGAACACGATTATTAGAATCATATGTAAACGTATAACCGTTGCCTTTAGCGTCGACGAACTGCAGCAAATTACCATTTACATCGTATTTAAATATTGTTTTACCTCCTAAGGTATCGATTAATTGGACACGTCGACCTAATGCGTCATAAGTATGATCGACCACATCTCCCTCGTCATCGATTTCCCTTTTAAGAAGTCCTCGTTTATCGTAACTTAAGGATGTGGTGGCGCTGACCTCCGCTGCAACATTACGATATTTTATTGTCTGACTAATGAGTCGTTCACGAGCATCAAACCAGTTCTGTTGTACATAGGTTGGATAAGTTATTTCGGTGGGATCCCAAAGACTACCTATTTTTCCAGTTTCACTGCTTCCGATTAGTCGGTAATTAAATTGAATGGTATTGCCCAATGCATCAATCTGTTTGGAAACTCTAAGAAAGTTGTCATATTCAATCTGCCTTGATCTCCCGTCCTCATCCGTTGTCAAAACAGGCAAGCCTTGTCCGTTGTACTGAACCTTGTACTGGCCTGCCACCGGATTCGTTACTTGCGTATGGCGATTCACAGAATCGTAGCCATCCAACGTAGCTTTGCCCCGCGCATCAATCCGGGCAATTTGATTGCCTACCTTGTCATACGAATAGCTAAGCATTCTCCCGATCGCATCTATAGTTCTGACTAGGTTACCTTGTTGATCGACCTCATATTGCGTATTGTTCCCCCGCGCATCAGTTAGGCGTACCAGGCGTCCTATCCGATTAAAGATGTACTGTTGCACATTTCCCTCGGGGTCAATAGTCTTGTTGATCTGACCCGACGCGTCATATTCCGTCTGCCAAACAGCGTCTGGCGTGACCGTTCCTGTAACTTCAGCGCGCCCCTTCCTCACCATTCGAATCGTTTGCCCCAGACCATTAATTTGATACTCGGTAACACGCTCGTCCGTTGTACCTGCCGCCTCGATTCTCTTCGTTAGATTACCTTTTCCATCGTACTGATACTGAGTACTGAAACCTTCTTCATCCGTTTCCTCTGTCACCTGAAGATTTAGAGGCGAGTACGCGGACTTAATAGTTGTGCCATCAGGCTGTTCCGTCTGTACGATTTGGTCGAACTCATCTCGGACAATACGCGTCGCAAATCCACGTGCATTGGTATGGATTTCAGTTCGCATGCCCGCATCGTAACGAACTTCCTCTTCGGTCCTCCCATTAACAATTTTTCTGACCAGCTTACCAACACGGTTATGCGTGTAGTCTTCCACTCGACGACCAGATGTCGTTTCAGGGCCTGTAATCTTGCTAGCAAATTGCTTGTTGGTGTCGTCATACTCGAAAACGTAATCGGTGATTCCACCGTCCGGCGCGATACGTTTGCTCACGGTACTTCCCTTATACGCAATCTGTTCTATACGACCCTCTTGATCCGTTATCTTAATGATGTGATTATCCGAATCGTAGTCGTACCTAACTGTGTAGCCTCTGACATCGGTAACCTGAATTAGCCGGTTACTCGTATCGTATTGATACCGTACGCTCCGAACAGCTAAGTCGAGATCGTTACCGGCTATTGGAGCATCGCGCACTTCGGTTAGGAGCGCTCCGGTATAGTGCAAGGTGTAAAGCACTCGCCCATAGCCGTCTACTATTCCGCGAACAGTGCCTATCTTGTCTCGAACTAGCCAAGTCGTATTGTTATTTCTGTCGCCATATGAAACCATTTGACCTTGAGTGTTGTAGTCGATCCAGTTACCGTCTTTGTGAAGCCATCGATAACCTTTTTCGATAGTCGTATAGCTCAAAGATATCTTCCCGCTCGCAAGCTGTGCGTCTAGTGCAGCGGGAGTAGGAGCAACGATTGCTTGAATCGCCCGCTTTTCAATAACCGCACGATTGCTAAAGGCATATCGTGCTCCATCGCCTATATATAGTTCACTTTGGCGACGTATCGCTTCCATTTCGGCGCCCCCGGACGACACATTCGTACCGGGGCATAGGCTCGCATAATCAAGATTAACTCGCACTGCAGCAGCATAATCAGCACCGGATTCACCGATGACCTTATTAAATGGCGTCATGCGTTCCGGGACCATAGCGCTTGCTTGTCCAGAATTTAGCGTCGGACTCCAATCTTCATCTACCCATACCCAACACCCACCGCTCCCGATACTGCCCGATCCAGACGAACTTCCTTCTCCATAACCAAAAGTTCCGCCTGTCGTATCCGCTGCTTCGCTACCGGTCATGTTCTTCCAGCTTTGTGAAAGGCTTTCCCAAAACGGATTGAATTTCCATTCCTGCCCGTCCCAGCTACGAGTCCATTTCACGGGCCCCGCGACGCTTTGGACCGATATATCATCGATCGTGACTGTGGCATATCCGTTAGGAATAGCTACGTTCAACCCGTTTGGGGAGGTTTGTGTATTTCCTTGTTGAATATTTCGCGTTGTAGGAAGAAAATTCGCTTGCGCATTACTTGACGAAGCAAGTAAGACAAGTACCGTTCCGACTACAAGACGAATTCGGGGCAAGAAACGAACGGCTGCACTAAATAACATTTTCCCCACCTTACATTCATTATTTTCTGTAATTATTTGCATTGCTGAGCGCCGGAACCGTTTGGAACATATACGCACTTCTGTCCCGTCATCTTGATCGGTGTACTTGCCCCCCCACCACCAAAGCCTCCTCCCACACCGCCCCAGCTGCCCCCACCACTACCTCCACCACCGCCTCCACTTCCGACTGCGCAGGTACTGTTACTGACCGCGAACCACGAGGTGGATGCACCACATGATGAGGTTTGCCCGTTGGCGCATGTGTAATTACAAGTGACCCGAGTAACGTTGCTGTAGTTGTAGCAGCCGCCACCAGAAGCGGTTCCGCTACTCGCTTGCGCTTCTAGCGATTGCAGGGCGACTACGCGATATGGAATCGTTATGCGCTGTTTCGGCTCTAAAGTCGGTGGCACTTCAACCAAGAACTCATACCGAAACATGTTGTCGCCTACGGGGAGCTGTTGGCGTACGTTGTCCGCACGGACCAATCCATAGTTAATTAGAGATAGCTCCCCATAATAGACATCGCCAGCATTCATTTTCGGCAGGTTAACGCTCGGTGGCTGAATCACTACGACGGCTGCCGGCACATCTGTTTCATAAGTTGCGTTAAGCGTGACCTCATAACGATCCTGAATCGTGATCTCTCTCACGCTCCATTCAACGGTAATTAGGTTGTAGTCGAGGAATACCGATTGATTGATGGTGATTCCCGGCTTAATTTGAAGTCGACCGCCAATTTCTTGATGATTCGCTGCCTTTGCCTTAAATTGATATCGACCGGCTGGAAGGTTTTGGAACAAGGCTTCGCCGAGACTGTCCGTTACAAGCTGCTGCGTAACAGTCGCAACGTCTTCGTTTTGCATGGTGATCGTTGCATTAGCAAGGCCTGGAATAAGCTTCCCGTCTTTGCCGACTGTAGCGGTATAAATATCCGTTGCCTTGAACAGCACGTTACCTTGGCCGGACTGCGTCACGCTCGCGTATACCTTGAGATCCTGGGATGGAACGTTGTCGCCAGCAACCTTCAATCTAAATTCATAAACCCCTTCGGTCGTACCCGTCGGTGGAGTAAAACTCAGATCAATTGTTCTTGCACCGCCCACGGCCAACGTACCATTTGCCGAGCTAGCGATACTCGCCCAAGACTGCGCCGGAGTACCGTCCGCCTTCGTAAGAGAAAACTGGAGATTCAGTGCGTCTTGAAGACCATTGTTCTTCACCACGACACTTTCTATCTGGCTTCCACCTTGTACCAGACCGGTCTCAACGAAACTCGGCGTGCTGACGAGGAATGGCTTCGCCTCTGAAAGCTTGTAGTCGACACGCACTTGCCCGATTGGCGATAGCGGGTGCTCATCGCTGATCACATCGAGGATAAATGCGCCACTACTTAGTGCCTCATTATTTGCGGTGAACAAAACAGGCACGTTCATCGTTTGGCGCTCAGCCAAAGTTACGGGTGCCGGAAGCTGTAGTGACACGCCAACTGGTAATTGCCCCGTTGGCTGACTTGCGGCATTCAAACTCAAACGCAGGTTTTTAGCTTGTGTTCCGACGCCAGCTTTCGCGGTGAAAGGAATGCTGAACGGATAGTTTTTCGGAACATCAAGCTTGTACGGGGACGGCCCTACGGTTACCCGGTTGATCGTGAATGCCTTTTGCTCAGGCCTATCCGTAATATCAGGATGGACTGCGCTCACCTTGTACAGACCGGCATCCGTAATCGTCGGCTTAAAGCTGTATACAAATTGACCGGTCGCGTCAGTAATGACGTTGATGATGCGTTCAAAGCCTTGCTGATTAAGTACAAGCTTCAGCCGGCTATTTGGTAGCGCGCCGCCGGATTGTCGATCAAAGGCTCGACCAGTGATAACCACATCCTGATCACCAAACGAACTAATCGGATTGACGTCTGTCACCTCTCCGGCGTAGGCCGTATCAATAAGCGATACGGTTCTTTCTGAACCTCTTCCTGCAATCGACACCTCATCCTCCTGCCCTGTGTGGTAGCGGAGTTTGTCGACTTCCAATTTCACACGAATGCTATTCGGGCTTGATGCAGGAACGTTGAGATTGAATACATCCGATACGTAACTCGTCCCTGCTGGAATACGGGCAACGGTCTGGCCATTTGTCAAAGTAACGACGTTCGCGCCAAAAACCTGCTTATATGGCTGCGTCGCCAGAACGTTTCCATCTGCATCAAGAATCTTGAATCGGAGCTCCGTAGAATCGGCGGCGCCATTGCCCGTTGCTGTGAGGAGTTCCGTATCTACTTCGGAAGTGTTTTCAATCGTGAGTTTCAGTTTGCCAGTACCACCGCGGGTGAACTCATCCGTCGCCATACCGACAACCAGCGCGCCGTCCACCACGTCGATGGCCTGATTTCTCGCAATCTTCACGAGTTGACCTTCGTTCGGGACGAGCTCAATGCCAACTTGCGCCTGTGCCGAGCCAGGCAAATCTGCATATCCACCGACAATTACTGACACCAATTGTGTTTGGTTCCCTCCTAGAGTGAAAGGCTCAGATTTGTGATCTTTAAACTGCGAGGAATCCTTATTGATTGGCAACCTCACCACCACACGGGCCGATGACATCACGCCGCCAGACAGGTTTGCAACCTGAACCTGCAGCTTGTTCATGACACCGCGTTTCAATGGCGTACCCGATGCAACCTGAGTGAGCACAGCCGGCATCAACACGCTGGTGGAAATTTCCACGCCCTGAGAATCGACAGACGACACGGTGTAATTCCTCTCGCCTGATGTATAACCCGTGTCCGTAAAGGAGGTGCTCGTAATTAGACCTGGTGTGAGTTTTACTTTGGAAGAACCACTGCCCACATAAACAAGATATCCCGCCACATTGCCATTCGGCGCCGTCCAACTGATCACCGGAAGGTCGTTACCAATTTGTTGGGCTTTTAGATTACGAACTGGCAGTAGGCTTGCATTCAAGTATGTCGAGTTCGATATCGCCGATTCATTGCCGGCAGAATCGACAGCTGTTACTACATACGCGCCCTGCGTCGGAGAAGGACTTGTATCGTACGTCACCGGATTTTTTATCCGAGTCTTGTATGGTGTTAAGCCTTCAATTGTCGTAATACTGGTGCCGGTCGAACGGTAGAGGTTGTAGTAATCGACTGTACTCGCCAACGGCGGTTGCCACGTCGCATAAATACCTTGCCCCGTCAGTTGAAGCGCAAGATTCTGTGGTGCACCTGGCGCTGTGGCACTGGCAACCACATCAACAATCGCGCTTTGTCCAGAAACCGATTCTTGATCGTTGGACTGGCGTACTGAAGCGACCGCATACTTGTACGCACCGTCCTGCGGTGTTTGGTCGATATAGTCGACACCCGTGGCGCGCGTCAGCACCTGGAGTGACGCTTGTCCGGGTCCTTGGCGGTATAGCTGGTAACTGCTCGCTCCATCGACTGCCTGCCAAGAGAGTTTGACCTTGCCGCCAGGCTGCGCCTTTGCACTAAAGCCGAATGGCACGTCCGATGGTGGCAAGTTGCCCTGATATACCTGGAACTTGTTGAATGCACTCACCCTCGTGGAGACATTGTCCAAATCGTCCTTCGCTTGGAAGCTGAATGTCAGCGTTTCTGGACTACCTAAACCGGCATCAGCGGGCAAAACGAAACTACCTTGATAGGTCGTTGGATTCACCTGGTTCAACGTGCCGATTACAACCGGCGTACGGACCGGTCCAGATAGTAGGTACTTAACTTGTGGAGTAGCACTCGGCGCTTTACTAAATGTGAAGCTGGCCGCAATTTGCTGAGCCGTATTATTCTTGATAGGCGAAGTCGGAGTGATGACGATGTTAGACAGTGCAGGACCGTCTGTATCGATGTTGAGTGTCGCCCCACTGCCGATGTCTGTACCACGATTTCCGACGGCGTCGCGCGCCGAGAAAAGTGCGTTCGCAATACCTGACGGCGTGTTGGCATCGACCAGGAAGGCACCCGTATAAGTTGTATCGCCGGTCTTCGCGAGTTCTACCGATATAGGAGTTCCGCCTTGAGGAACAATCGATAGATAAGGTACGGCCTGCAAACTTTCGTTCGTCGTTAAAGTGACATTGACTTTCCCTTGCCCTATGCGTCCTGACGTTGGATCGGTTTTTCCAAGTGATACATAAGTAATGGAAAGTGCCTTCGGTGCCGTTCCGTCGGATGTGACCTGCACGGCGTTGCTAGGAAGCGAAGGCGTTCTAACGCTATTTACCGCGACTACACGGTAGTTCCACACCCCATCCTGAGATGGCAAATCGTCGTAGACGTTGGAGGCAATCGGAGAAGACGTGATCTTTGTCGCTTCGCCAATCGTCGTAAACGTGCTTGCGGAGCGATAAACGTCGTAGCCCGTCAAATTTGGATCTGTAGACCGCGTCCAGGACAAGCGGACCTTACCGGCCGCTTGCGCGGTTGCATTCAGATTGGTCGGACTTTCCGGCACGCTTGTATCTAAGGTGACGTTGACCGAAGCAGAAAGCGGACTTGTGCCATATTGATCCATGGCACTCGCTTGAATCCGGTTCGCCCCTGGCGCAAGCGTCACGGAGGTCGAGAAACGACGATCTGTACCAGCCGTGGCAGAGCCCGCCGGTTGATCATTGATAAACAGTGAAACGCTGCTGCCTGGTTGAGCGTTGCCAATCACCGTTAGCGCTGCAGTTCTGGTAATAAAGCCGTTCGCAGGGCTTGTAAGGGCTGGCGTATCTGGAGCGGCATGTGCGACAGAGACGGAGTACGTTGAAGTGGAAGAGTTGCCAAGCGAGTCCAGGGCACGCAGTGTCACGTCATGAGTTCCGTTTGCAATCGCGTCAAGTTTAAGTGGCAGCGAGGATCCAGAGCCATTCAATGTGCCAACAACGACTCCATCGAAAACCAATTCGATACGCGCAATACCACTCTTGTCCGAAGCAGTGAAGCCAATCGTTGTGTTCTTTGTCAGAACCGCTCCGTTGACCAGTGGCGAGCCACCAACCGTGACATTAAGCAGCTGGGGGCCGTCCTTATCGGGCGTTGCGTTAAGTGGATACGGAAGTCCAGTAATCTGGATATTACTAAGCGCGACCCAGCTCTGAGAGTTAGGGACCGTTATGCGAATGTAGCGTGCAACCACTGGCGCAACTACCACACTTCGTTGCTCGCCGTTCTTCGCCGTAACGGTTTCCGAATACACCGTACTGAGGCCACTGCTCGTCTCCGACACCGATATCTGTTCAATTCGGCTTTCGAAGGTGTCACCAGATTTAGTCAATACGCCGGGAGCGTAAGAAACCTTAGAAACGGTATACGTGGTGCCAAGGTCAACTTGGATCCAACCGGAATAAGTCCCCGAACTCCAATTTCCATCGTTAAACGCGGCGTAAGGAGAACCCGTTCCTGTTGATGAAGCAATGTAGTTGTTGTTAGGAAGAGCCCTAGACACGACCTGCGGCACCGTGGTTGAACGTTCCACCGTAATATCGTTTTCCTGCTGCGCAGTCTTTCCGGCATTGTCAGTTGCAATCGCCTTGACGACATGTGAACCGACACTTGCCGACGTCGGATCCCAACCTACGACGTATGGTGACTGCGTCTTTTTGCCGATCGACACACCGTCGACGTAAAACTCTACCTGGGCAATGCCCGACCCGTCACTTGCGCTTGCCTCAATACTGATTGGCTGACTTACACTACTGCCTGTCGTCGGCGTAACGAGAGCCAATGATGGCGCTTGAGTATCGACAGTGACACCACCATCGAGAATAGCGGTTGCAACCGTTCCAGCAGCGTTCATAAATTGCACGCTGATAGCCTTTTTACCATCGCCAGTAGAAGTAGTGAATGCTACGTGGCCGCGTCCATTCATAAGCGGGGAGAAGGAAACGCCAGCAAATGCTCCTCCTTCTGCGATTCGATACTCCGTCGCGTTTATGCACGAAATATCAAGCAGAACCGTTGATTGATCAAAAAATGTGCTCGGTGCTGAAAGCCGAATTGCAGGATTCAAAAGCGGCGCTGCCGCCAAATAATTGCCGAAATTGACGCCCGATGAAACGGCATCGCCCTGCCCTTGCGGATTTGCAGTCAGCTCCTTTGGACCACTAACGTGCCCCCACCAGTTTCCTGTTGCCTGAACAACCGAATCCGGCTTTTTATTATCTAGAGCTAAAACGCTATTTCCATAGAACTGAGAATTTGAAATGACGGGAAGGCTGCCATCATTCGCTTCGATGCCAACGGCATTATTGGTAAAACTCGAACCCGATATGCTTGGAGAAGCACCAGAGAGAAGACGCAATCCAACCGCGTTCCGATCTAGTTCAACAAACTGCAAATTTGGATTTCTCCCACGAACTGTCAATGCCGCGGCAGCGCTGCCGTCAACAGAACTGCCGCCATAACGAATCGAAACATCGTTAAACGTTGTCTGCCCATATGCTGACGATGACTTTTCCAGACGCAATCCGCCCCAGTCTCCAGCCGCAGGTGTTTGCGGTAACGTTCCCGTTTGTCCGGAAACGGTATCGTCCTTCAAGCTTGTTAGAGTGACGCCCTTTCCTGAGGTGAGCCGATCACGAACAACAAGCTGCGCGTTTGGGCCGAACTTAACAACAACGCCATCCCCAATCCTCAGATCGGCCGCCCATACGGGGGCACCTACACCCTGGAAAAGGAAAGCGATCGCAGCGCCTAAGCAGATAACTTTCTTTGAAAGACGTGTCGGCACCTTCGAAAGAACTTTGTCGAAATGAGGTGACATCATGAAGGGCTTGGCGGACGCTTTAATTAGTTTGTTGTGCGTCATCTATTTTCCTTACGTCTTTCGTTTTATCTGCTTGAGTAATTGCTTGACGTCGAATGGTCTAGAGCTGTGCGAGCGCTTTTGCTGGCACAGCGAACTCCCTACCGGATTTCGTGATGAGTGTGGCTGTTGAAGGGCCACCTAATGTCGAACTCAATCGAATTTTTTCGACATGCTCACCTTCCGCATAGATCGACATGGCGTCTCCGGCAGAAGCGAGCACGGTATAAGTAACGGAGGCTTGAAGAGTGCTTGAACCCGGTGGGATGTCGACACTAACGCTTGAAGTCGCGCTATCCACGGTACCGGTGGTCGGAGAGCTTGTAGCGGTGAGTGCTGGCCCAATTGGCGGCGATAACGTCAGTGTGATTGTGCTGCCTACTGTCACACCTTTCGTCAAAAACGTCACTGTTACCGGATTGGTCCCCGACGGTAGAACTATGTCTGCGGTACCGGTTGGCGTGGTTGGAACCGGCATTCCACCGATGTTTGCGATTGCTAGAGTGGGCGTTCCACCGGGCACAAAGGTTGGTCCCGGCAAATCCGTCGAAAACGGAGGAGTAGTAGGCTGCGTCCTCGAGAGAACTTCCGCTTCGATGCGTATTCTTCCGGCGCCTCCATACCTCGATTCACTGTTATAACTTCCATTAGTACAGGTGTAATAGGGAGCACTGCTGCCCATGTAGCTATTCTCACCAGCAAAAGTTCCTCCCATTGCGCTCAAAGTACCGTTGCCAGTGATCGTAGAACTTATGAGACGAATCGCTCCTCCGCTGCCCCCGCCACCCTGCGATCCTCTTCCACTAGCCGTAGACACAACCGGCACCCCGCCATTTGCCAATATCGAGCCTGTTACATCAAGCGTACCGGACGCAGCAATCAATATTGCGCCACCACCGCCGCCGCCGCCAGAACCAGACTGAATAACGCCTGCTGCACCACCGCCGCCACCCGATCCGCCAACAAGCGGCAGCAAACTCAAGTTTCCATAAACTCGACCCGGCGTCGCACTACATGCAGCACTTCCAACGGGTTCTGGTGCGGTACCGTATGCGCCACCGCCACCAGGCCCCAACGCTATGCTTGAGGGCGCAAAAGGCGGCGGTTTAATAACTTTAGCTGGTGTACCGCCGCCGGGTCCAATCCCCCCTCTACCCGCATTAGGCCCGGTGTTACCACTAACCCAGGTAAGCACGTCTCCACTGACCGATCCACCGCGACCGCCATCAAACCCGCCTGGGCCACCGACTCCAGGCATTCCCACATCTCCGGCGACGGTGGTCGCGCTGACGTTAATGATGCCCGCGATAGAGACATCTCCACTTGCTAGTATCGTTACCGGAGTATTTGCGGCATTCTTCTTATAGGTGATCGTGACACCAGCGGGAATATTTACACTTGTATAGTTGAACAATCCGTTCGGAGGCAATTGCACAGTTTGGCTAACCGTTGGATTGAATGCGCCGTCTGCACCGCTACTCCCGCTGTCATATGCTGCAGCATTAAGCGCAGCAACGATCAGACTTGCTGCAATGACGTACCTTAATCCGAACTTTCCAATCATTTCGCTTTCCCCATTAACCAGTTGCACTGGCATATGCATATCGCTATCAAAGCTATTGCTGAATCACTTCTACCGGGCGCGATATAACCACGCCGTTATTAGCGCCAGAAGGCCGTACTATTCCCACCGGCACGGACAAAACTGCCCCATCTTTTTGCAGCGCTCTCTGCGCAACTCCTACCGGTGCAGAGATAACTGGACCAACTAACAATCCTGACCTCTTCGAAACCTTTACAGCAGAAGAAATAACCGGACCAATAGCTGCGCCGTTTAAGAGATTGGTTACGTAAACTTGAGCGGCTACAGCATTCAAGCTGGCGGAAGATATGCGAAGAGATGTCGTGCCGAGCTTTAACCCGGTAAGGTGGACGATGACCTGTGATGTACCGGGCGCAAAAGATATGGATCCAGGAGCTACAGTGGCGATCGTCGCATCGACTGTCTCGAGCACTACGGTATGTTCAACCGTATCGTTGTTGGTTAGTCGTAGTGAAATGCCGTGTGGCTTTCCATCTGGTGGCACAGATGGCTGTATTGGATCCACATAAATTTTCGGTAACGCAGGATTGACACTAATGTTTAAAGTACCGTCGTTCGCAACGCTTGGATTGGTGACCATAAGTACCTGATTCCCAAGAACAGCACTGGTCGACGCGGCCAATTTAAAGGAGGCGTTATCTTCACTAGCCACCAAATTACTTACGACCAGACCAGAGCCTGCGAATGGCACCACTCGACTGCCGAGTAAATTTGTTCCTTCAATTAAGAAATCTTTCGTTTCGCCTCTGCGAAGCGATCCTGGAACGACGTTGGTAATTTTTATGAATGGTTTCTTGGGAATGACAGTGACGCCACTAACGTATTTCACAAGGCCAGCATCGGTTTGAAGTTCAAAAGGAATAGCTCCTGCTGGCTGTGTGTCACTAACGGTCAATTTAACCGGGATGGCGGTGTCGCTCGAATTTTCGACGACTATCGCACCGTTGACATTTGTAGACGCAAAGCGAATGCCCTCAGCTCCAGAAAGTCGCTTTCCTGAAACTAGGATGTCGGTTGTCATCCCAGCTTGTACCGTACTCGGGATAAGCTCATTGATCGTCGGTTTGTTTCCAACCGATATCTCTCCTTCCGAAACGACGTACGGTATTCCTCGTAGTTGCCATTTAACGGAATCAAGAACATCGCCCGCCGGAACGGCAATGCCATTTATGACATTACCGCTCGCCGTCAAACCGTTTCCTTTAGGTGATGAATTTAGATCCATGCTTATCGCTGGGCCAGAAGAATTAAAAATTGAGACATGATTCAAGGTTGGTGAAGACGCCTCTATTCGGACGCCGCTGCCGTATCGAATTTCGGTCCATTCCATTACAGAAGAATCGTCAGATGCACCTTCTTTAAACACGATTTGCCCCCAATCACCTGGTCCAGCAAATCCATTCTGTACGTCTGTAGAAGATGTAAAAATAATCGGCGCACCCGACTTACCTAAAGCGGAAAGAGACGCCCCTTTGTTCAAGATAAGATTGGCCCCACTGTTTAGTCTCACCGTCGTGCCTGCCTCAATTGCCAATACCCCGCCGCTTTCAATCACCAAATCTTCATTAACGACGTACGGGCCATTTGCAGCTGCCCAATTCACATTTGTAGCGATGCTCCCACTCACCACCGTCTCGCCCAAAGAGCTTAGGGAGAACGATGCGAGCAAGGAACCTGCTAAGACGTATGAAATAGGGTGCCATCTACGTCGCAATACGACGTGACGGCAAAACAAAATCAAAGCTGCAATGGCACGCAACCGCTCTCCCTGCTTTCTTCGTTCTTATGTTTATAGTGATTAGAGATTCGCCCTAGTCACTATCCGCTGAATCCCGCCAATGCAAGAGCAGCAGCCGGTGCAGGAAATTCTTTCCCGCTAACGGTTATTAATTTCATCTTGGACGGGCCACCAAGAGATGCGACCAGTTCAATTTTCTCCACTCGCTCGCCTTCAGCGTAAGTCGACATTGCGTCTCCTAGCGAGGCCACAATCGTATAAGTTGTCGTTGCTGACATGACGCTTGGACCAGACGGCAAAGTGACACTGACGCTTGCGGTAGCGCTAGCGTTCGTACCAGCGAGTGCGGGACTGGTTACAACAATAGGGGGGGCAGTAGCTGGAGTAATCGTGAGTTTCACAACGTTCCCCGGAGGGACGCCGGTGGTTGACAATACAACCGTCACTGGATTTGGCGTGTTTGCAGGTAAGTTAATGTCAGCGTTGCCTGTGGGGCTCGTCGGCGCAGCAACTCCTGCCACACTACTGATTACTAGTGTTGGGGCGCTCGCTATGAAAAGAGGACCAGGAATGGCAGTCGTGTAAGCGGGAGTTGTGGCAGCGGTTCTAGTTACCGTTTCCGCTTCCAAACGAATTCGTCCATCACCCCCCGCGCCACCGTTAAATGTAGAACTAAGAGCGCTTGTCCCGGCGGCACGGCCTGCAGCTTGAATCGCTCCATTGCCAGAAATTGTTGTGGCGACCACACGGATAGCACCGCCACTTCCACCACCGCCTGTACCGCCTGAACTCACACCACTCGATCCGCCACTCATGCCACCATAGGCATATACGCCACCCGTAATATTCACTGTGCCAGAAGATGCAATCAAAATTGCGCCGCCTCCACCTCCGCCTCCGGATCCGCCATAGTTGATACCCGCTGCGCCGCCGCCGCCGCCAGAGCCACCGATCAACGGCAGAAGAATGGAAGATCCATATGTAGCTCCCCCTAGTCCAGCATTACCGTAAGATGTCGTATAGCCGCTTCTCCATGCTTGATTAGCTATACCCACAACACCGTAGCCACCACCACCACCGCCGTATGCCCAGTCATTTGAACTATAGTACGTGCCACCTCCACCAGCGCCCGGTCCGAGCCCCGTTCCCGCTCGCCTGTTTGCGACAATAGGGTCTACCTGCCCACCCCTACCCCCATCATAGCCACCAGGACCACCAACACCTGGTAAACCGTCATCGCCCAGATTTCCATCTCCTGAAGCACCGGCTGCAGGAGAGTCCTTGCCGACAACCGACACGGTGCCTGCTATAGTGATATTTCCACTTGCAAGCCAAACCACAGGAGTATTGGTTGCGTTTTTCTTGAAGGTCACGGAGACGCCGGTAGGAATGGTGACTGTTGTGAAATTAAATACGCCGCTCGGTGGCATTTCCAGTTCGGTATTAACAGTCGGACTAAAAGCACCGTCAGCACCAGTACTTCCACTGTTGAATGCCAAAGCTAAGCTCGGAGCAATACAAACACCCACAAAGAACAAGCGGCTTATAGCTAGAGATAAATTATTCATAATGCACTCCCCTAAAATCTATTTAGAACTACACAAAGACAAGACTGATTCCACTACTGGGCATATACCGTGAACGTATTTGCCGAACTCGGCTCCCCACTTGAGGACTGCCCCGGGCCAACTACTTGAATAACGTGCGGTCCGAGGGCTGCACCGTTAGTAACGTAGACGTTGACCGTGAGCTGTGTTCCATCACTACTTACAATCGGCGCCGTATCGAAAACAAGCCCTTCCGATGGCGACGCTATGACGGCATTCGCGTATTGAAGCCCTTGACCTCTTACGACAAGCGTTACCACCGATCCTCTATTTGCGAGAATCGGTGATATTGAAAGGAGCGACTCCTGCGACTTTGTTGCAATTTGCAACGTTGAGTACGAAGCGTCAGCAAACCGAACAACACCAGTGGAACTTGATAACGTTATCTGACGCTTAGTCAAATCGGCATCTGCTGCGATTGAGATTGGAACGCTGACCTTCGTGCCGTCAGACGAAATCTGTAAAGGAAAGCCGATGGTAATTCCTTGAGAAGGCAAAATGTCGACCGCCGTCACATCACCCAGCGACGTACCATCAATCGATAACGTCGCATCCTCCGCGGTGTAGGCCGCTGCTGGCGTGACCGAGTAGGCCGCCGCTCCCTGCGTAACGCCCAGTTGTCTACTCGTCGCCCAAGCACTAACCGTATCGGGACTATCCGAACCACTAAAGGCGACGCCTAGGTTTGGCGAAACAATCGGTCCATAGGAAGTCTGTGCTGGCAGGGTCTCACTATCCAGAACAACACCAAGAAGCGGCGCAACAAGTCCGGTCGTCGAAAAGCTGTTGCCCAATGTGACGGTATTTGCCAGCCCCATTTCTTTGGATGTCTCGCCTCCAGGTGTCGTCACCACGACAGCCCGAGGACCCATAAGCGCCGTAGAAGCCGCTGAGACGCTCACCACCACCTCTGTTCCAGCAGAATTTACTGTAGGCGTTGCGCTAACCGTCATATCACTGCCGGGAATAAATCGGACAGATTGCGCACCTTGCAAATTCCTGCCTCGGACGGTCATGACGATTGGAGCCATGCCAATCTGCAGAACGATAGGTTCCGTGGAATCGATTTCCGGTTGAGGCGCAGTCACATTGAAGATGGCAGTACTTGGCTGGCTGAACGCCATTTTTGTTGTTCCTGCCATCACTTGAATAGTGCGAGACGTAAGTGGCGCATCTGCGGATATAGAAACCTGGACCGAAACCGAGAGGCCGTCAGGTTCGGGAGTTGGCGTACCTACCGTCAATCCAGTATTAGGAGAGAAGACCACTTGTGAAATGTTCTGTAACCCTATACCTCGAAGAGTTAGCGTGAAAGTTTCACCGATCGCTTTAGCAGACGGAATTACCTCAGTCACTGCGGCACCAAAGTTAACTCCGAGGAACGGAGAGTTGAGACCTACCGGCGTCTCATTCGGTGACGCCGTATCGGCTTTTATCACGCCAAGGATCGGTGCCGAGATCGGTCCCAAACTTTGATCTATCGAATTGACGATAGTAAAAGTATTGAAGGAAGTAGGCGCAGTATCTGAAGCCGCGGTCGGCGTGCGCACAACGATGGCCCTAGGACCAACAGCAGCGGTAGAGGCGATGTTCATCACCGCATTGATTTGCGTACCGTCGGCGCTAATAGTTGGCGACGTTCCAAAACTCACTCCATCACTCGGTTGACTATCAATGTCGTCCACTGACTGCAAATTCCGTCCTCGAATGGTGACACTTAGGCTCGATGTCCCTGGAATGCCAAACAGCGGATCAACCGATAGCAGTTCCGGCCGCGGCTGCGTAATGGTGAGGCGATCTGAATCGGGTCGAATAGCTCTATATGGACCGCTCGCCGAGGCAAGCGCTACTCGTCTTTGTGTAGCTGGTGCGTCAGGCGAAATTACAATAGGGACAGAGATAGATTTGCCATCCGCCGCTATCGCCATATTGCCAAGCGTAATGCCGTCTGACGGGACGACCGCGATCGAAGTAGCCGCTTGCAATCCTTCTCCAGAAATCGTCAGCGTTGTGCTGCCGCTGTCCACGGCAACCGCTTTTGGCGAAACGTCATATACCGCGTTTCCGAATACCACTCCCACGGAATTTGAGACTGGTGACACACTAAGACTATTCGGCTGCTCCGTCACTTCTCCGAACACAACACCAAGAAGCGAAGCATTACTTGTATTGAGGCCCAAGAAGTCCGCGGTGACGTATATGGGCACGGATAAAGTCCCAAGTGTTGCTGACGTTAACGTCAGCGACGTAACACCTGACTTCAATCCGGAAAGCGAGCCAATTACTTGTACTTTTCCAGCCTCGATACTCAAACTGAGGGTCGAAACTTGAACAACAGATTGGTCAGCAACAGAAACAAAAAACTGATGTTCGACGGTGTCTGGATATGAAAGTTGGATAGCAAATTGACGAGGCGAGCCATCGGGCGGAACCGCAATTGGAGTAGGCGTCACGCTTGCGGTCGGCAGCACCGGATTAACGCTGACTTGAACGGATGCGCTTCCAGCCGAATTCGTCAGTTTGATGGATTGTTTTCCTAAGGTCGCATTAGCGAGTGCGGTCAACTTGAACGTTGCCTTTGTCGCGGACAAAGCAATCTCGCTGATTTGAAGGCCTGCATCAGTAGTCGTAACGGTTACCGCACTCAAATTGGCGCCGACGATCTGCATATTCTTCGTTTCCCCTCTACGTAGCGAACCGGGGGCAACGCTATCGATTGTCGGAGGAAGCGTGATGACATTGATTGCAAGTGCATTCGATACGAAATCTGCTGCACCGTTAGTGCGGGGCGTTCTTAGCTCAATTCTTTTGGTCCCGCTCGCAGTCTGATTTGGAACCGTGGCGCTAAGCTCAGTAGGATTTACGTATGTCGTAGCGAGGGCCGCGTCATCAAGATATGCCACAGACTGCGCAGAAAAGTTTTGCCCTTTAAGCGATATGATCGAATCGCCCGCACCAGTCGCAATTGTGGTTGGCAATACTGAAGATAGCCTAGGTTGAGTAACAACAATGTTCAGGGCGTTTGGATAGTTGATTTCACCCGCGTCGACAACGGCTTTGAGACGAGCTGCTCCAGCCCCTGTTGCAGCGCTCGCTGTTACCTGAACTTGTACTTGAGTATCGGTGGCGCCTGCCAACACCTGCCCGGTAAGACCTTGAACATCGAATTCGGGGGATGCAAAACCTGTCAAACGGGATCCGCTTATCGAAATGGTTTGGATATCACCCTGCTGCAGCTCCTTCGGAGATATCGAGTTTATTTTTGGTGAAACGCCGACAGAGATGGTCCCGCTAACAAGATAGGGAATACCTTTCAACCCCCAGTTGACCGATGTGGCAATATCCCCTTCAGGAACTACTACTGCGTTTTCATCGTTACCAATCGCTTGATTACCGTATCCAGTAATTGAAGATGCAAGATCTGCGGTAATCGCCGCACCCTTGTTATTACTGATGGTCACGTTGTTAAACACAGGCGAAGCGCTGCTAACAACAACGCCGCTGCCGTATTCGATCGAAACGTATTCCAATTTTGTAGAGTTGGATATTCCCGATCCAAAACCTACATGCTGCCAATCCCCCGGCACCGATTGTTGGCCGTCCAGAATTTTCTTCGACGTGAAACGAATTGGTAACTGGACGGTTCCTAACGCCTGCAACGCGCCGGATTGCACTGTTAAGCTAGTACCTTGCGCCATAAAGATAGTGACGCCGGCTTTAATTGCTAAGGTGGCACCATTTTGAATGAGGACATCACCGGTAATTATGTAAGGTGAGTTCTCTACTGACCATACGGAGTTCGCCGTAACAGCGCCCGATACATTCGTCGCGGCATTTGTACCACCGGCAAAGAATAGAGCCGCCAACACAATGACGTAGCGAATCGAATGACAAGCCCTGCCTTCAATTGAAAGCAGCTTTTGGATCAATCGTCTTATACTTATAATTTTTGCAATTGCTCGCGACAATTTTTGGCCTTAATAGTTCCAGCTATTTACAAGCTGTTTACACTAATTACCAGATTGTCTGACGGCAACACAATTCTTGCTATCCCATGAACATGGGAAATTAAACAACACTTAAGAATTGACTTTATTTTGGAATATGGGGAGCGGCGACCCGAGGGTATTTTTTGGGATATTTAAAAAGCTTGGTAATTTTTATGTTTGTATTCAAAGCATAAGGAACAGATTCGAGTGACGCCGTCCCACCCAAATCACAACCGATACATTTCATCAGTATCAACCCATTATGAAAGCCGCATACCGAAAGGGTGCGGCTTTTCATTTCAGTCGACCCTTCGTGCTTGCTTTTCCGTACAGCCAGAGTCTTGATTTTTTTGACGATGAATTCTATTTATTCGCCGAGGACGGTTCCTCTTTCGGAGCCATCCGGATTGGGTTAAACATGTCACACGAAAGGAATGCCATGAAAGTCCAAGAAGAATTCCAAGTCAAAAATGCCGCAGGCAAAACCCTTCCGCTGCAATTCGTCACACCTCAATTAACCTACCTGGATTTTGGCAGTGCCCGGTTGCCGCGTGGATTTCAAGGTTATCGCGTAAAGGATTCCGCTACCGTTGCGGAAAAACTGAGCGACGGAACGTTCCGAATTACAGGTAGCGATGAGGTTTACCGGCGTGTCTGAGCGGCCTCTCCGCTGAAACAAAAAAGCGTCGAGCACTCGACGCTTTTTATTTTATGGTTGCAAGCGCTGGCGCACCCACAGGCCGGCTGCGTTCTTGCGATATGCAATCCGGTCATGCAGGCGGGAGCGCCGTCCCTGCCAAAACTCCAGGTAATCCGGCTCCAGCCGATAACCACCCCAATTCTCCGGGCGCGGTGGCTGTTCGCCGTATTTTTCTTCGACGCTATGGAATTGCGTTTCCAAGGCACCACGATCGGCAATCGGCTGACTTTGTGCCGAAGCAAGTGCGCCCAGGCGACTCTTCAATGGCCGGCTCTGAAAGTAACGCTCGCTTTCCTCGGCCGACACGCGTTCAACGCTCCCTTCGATCCTGACCTGGCGCTCCAGTTCGACCCAGTGGAAGAGCAACGCGGCATACGGATGCCTGCGCAAGTCTTCGCCTTTGCGACTCTCGTAATTGGTAAACCAGGTGAAGCCGCGCTGATCGAAATCCTTGATCAACAGAATGCGTGAGGACGGGCGGCCGTCTTCGCCGACAGTGGAGACGCCCATTGCGTTCGGTTCGGGCACCTGTGCATGAACTGCCTCGTCGAACCATTTGGCGAACTGGGCAA
>Ga0310811_10000567_pt1 | contig 47313 bp, 45 predicted proteins | sample YCmetagenome_FD_207642 | JGI IMG/M metagenome (GOLD analysis project Ga0310811, IMG submission 207642) | Soil microbial communities from experimental microcosm in Duke University, North Carolina, United States - YC | ecosystem: Engineered > Artificial ecosystem > Soil microcosm > Unclassified ...
CGCGATGTTCGTCGACATCCTGCGGCGTTCGTGGACGACGAGCGGAAGAGCGTACGTAGCGGCGCTGCTCGTAGCGCCCATCGGCTACCACCTATGGTCGGTGGTGACACTGGCGCCGCATGGCCTCGCCTTCCTCATTTATCTGATCGCCTTCACGGCGCTGGCCGTGATGCTGAGCGTACGGGAAGAGTCAACGCTGATGCGCGCCGCTGCCTTCGTCGCCATGGCGCTGCCGCTCGGTGCGTGGATTGACGCCAATCAGTGGCGGGGATGGGTGCTGACGTCGTGTGCCGCCATCGCCGGCATCTATGCGATGCACCTCGTCGCCCAGCTGCGCGCGGCGACAAGCGACGAGCCGTTCGACGAGCGCGAGGTACTGCTCATACACGCCAACGGCGTCGGCATGTATGTCGCGTTGTATCAGGTGCTGGTCGATACGCTATCGATCGCGCAGCTGTCCGGTCTCGCGGTGCTGTTGGCGCTGGTCAACGCGGGCCTCTGGATGTCGCTGCGCCGAGTCGCAGCGATTCCGGCACTGCACTGGCTTGGTGTCGCCTTCACGTTGATCGCCACCGCCGTCTGGCTGCAGTTCGGTGGTCCATGGGCAATCGTCATGTGGGCGACGGAAGGCGCCGTAGTGCTGTGGATCGCGGTGCAGGCGGGGAGCCACTGGCTCCGCGTCGGTGCCTGGCTGCTGCTTGCGATGGCCGCGTTCCGCTGGGCCCAATCCGACATCCAGGAGACCACCACGAGCTACACGCTGCTGCTGAACGCGCGAGCGCTTACCGGTGCGTATCTCGTCGCATTGCTCTATTTCGCGGCGTGGAAGAGCGCGGATCTCGAGCGCGCGGTGCTGACGATCGCGGCAAGCGTCGTCACGGTCATTGTCATTTCGATGGAAATCGTGTCGTTCTGGACGGTTCGCAGCGGCAGCGCCGATGCACTCGTCGCGCGCGAGATGATGCTGTCGGCGTCGTGGGTTGCCTACGCCGCGGTGCTCGTCGCGCTCGGCATCTGGCGCAGCTACGCACCCATTCGATATTTCGCGATCACGCTGTTCGGTATCGCGCTGGTGAAAGTGTTCCTCGTCGACCTGGAGACACTCGGCGGGATTTATCGCGTGGCAGGATTTCTCGTCGTCGGGCTCATCCTGCTCGTGGTGTCGTTCCTGTATCAGCGGAACACCGCTGCGAAGACTACTTCGCAGCGGTGATCGATCGCACGGTGATCTTGTTCGTCTTCGCGTCCAGCGTGCCGGTGACGGTCACCTTCTGCGCTGCGAACTTCTCCGGCGTCTTCTGATCGCTCAGCTCGTAGACCTTTGTTCCATCGGTCAGCACGTAGGTTGCGCCGTGCGCTTCGACGCACGCCTTCACGCAGTCCGCATCGGTCGGCCCCATCTGCATCTTCGAGTGATCACCCGTTGCGCACATGGAGTCGGTGATGATGCCGGTGAAGGTCTGCGCCTTCGGCGCCTGCGCTGCCGAGAGCGACGACAGGGCCAGCACGCCTGCCAAGATCGTGAACTGAAACCTGATAGCTGACACCTCGAACCTCTTATTCGCCGGGCGTCATCAGGTGCGCCGTCGTGGTCCCCGCATTCATGATCCAGACGCCGCCGCCCCTGCCGTTCTCCGGCAGGCCCATCGACGCCTGCGTGGCGCCGGGGACCGCGATGGTCATGTGCGTGCGCGCCATCTCCTTGCTCGGACCCATCAGGTGATACCAGACCGATCCGAACACGGGCTTCTCGCGCTTGCCGCTCTTCTCGAGATCGGCGAGCTGCGCTTCCGACTTCATCTTGTCGCCGAGCGCTTCGGCCTCGAGGTTCTGCTTGACGCGCGGCAGATTGCGCTGGTCCGTGCATTCGAGCGAGAACGGCTGCTGCAGCGGGAAGCCGGAGCGGTCGTAGCAGACCAGTCCGTTCTTCGATGGCTTGACGGTGTCGTACGTATGGTCGGGCTTCCACTTGACGACGCCGGCATCGGCGCGCAGGTTCGCCGGCAGCGCGAGTGTTGTCGGGTCGACGTCGGATGTCTGCGCGAACGCGCCGGCGAACATGGCGAGAACGCCGAGGGCAAGCAGCGCAATGCGTTTCATGAGGTCCTCCTGGACGGCCTGACGGCGTCCCTTCCTATAGGCCGCTGAGAATAGCACGCAATGGTAGATCTAATGACGTGGCCGACGACATCCTCCTAACCAAAGGCGATCCCCAGATTTTTCTCCGCGCGAAGTATGCGAACAGACACGGACTGGTGTCCGGGGCGACCGGAACAGGCAAGACCGTGTCGCTGATGGTGATTGCTGAAGGACTGTCGCGTATCGGCGTTCCGGTGTTCATGGCCGACGTCAAAGGAGATGTCGCGGGGCTGGCGATGCCGGGCGCCGGCGACGCAACGCCGGTCGTCTTCTGGGATCTCGAACACAAAGCCGGCCACCGGGTTCGCGCAACCGTCAGCGAGGTCGGTCCGTCGCTGCTCGCACGCATGCTCGAGCTCAACGATGTCCAGGCTGGCGTCCTCGACATCACCTTCAAGCTCGCCGACGAGCAGGGGCTGCTGCTGCTCGACCTCGACGATCTCCGTGCACTGTTGAATCTGGTGTCGGAGAAGCATGCGGAAGTGTCGCAGCGCTACGGCCTCGTCAGCGCGCAGTCGGTTGCTGCCATTCAACGAGCGTTGCTCCGCCTCGAAGGTGAGGACGGCAAACAGTTCTTTGGCGAACCGGCGCTCGAACTGACGGACCTTATGCGCACCGATCTGACAGGCCGCGGCATCGTCAGCATTCTCGCCGCCGATCGACTCGTGCTGAAACCGCGTCTGTATTCAACGTTCCTGCTGTGGCTTCTTTCGGAGCTGTTCGAACAGCTGCCGGAAGTCGGCGATCTCGACGAGCCGAAGCTCGCCTTCGTATTCGACGAAGCGCATCTTCTCTTCGACGATGCGCCGCCGGCGCTGGTGGAGCGAATCGAGCAAGTCGTCCGGCTGATTCGATCAAAAGGTGTGGGCGTCTATTTCTGCTCGCAGTTTCCCGACGACGTGCCCGGAGAAATTCTCGGGCAGCTTGGCAATCGCATTCAGCACGCGTTGCGCGCGTTCACACCGCGCGATCAGAAGGCAGTGAAGACCGCGGCGGAGACGTTCGTCGCCAATCCAAAGATCGATGTGGCAAAGGCCATCGCGCAACTTGGCGTCGGCGAAGCGCTCGTCTCCACGCTGCAGGCCGGAGGCGTGCCGATGCCGGTGGAGCGCGCCCACATTGCGACGCCACGCAGCCGCATGGGCGCGATCACTGCCGAGGAGCGCGCCGCGGTGATCGCGCGAAGTCCAATCGGCGGCAAGTACGACGGCGATGTCAATCGCGAGTCGGCGTACGAGATCCTCGCCCGGCGACGCGACGAAACAGCCGGCGGACCTTCCGCCTCCGCTAAAGCTACGGCGGACACGCCGGGTCCGCCTAGGCAAGACGACACGCTGCACGACTGGCTGTGGGGCACGGGCCGTCGACAGGGAATCGTGGAAGCGATGGCCAAGCAGGCCGCGCGAACCGTCGGCAGTCAGCTTGGCCGTCAGATTCTGCGCGGCGTCCTTGGCGGCATCGTCAGTACGAGAAGCCGATCCCGATAGTGCCGACGAGTTTCTGCTGCTCCCCGGCATTGAACGCTTCAGGCGTGTCGCCGAGCGAGTAGAACTCGAATCCGCCGTGGACGTTCCACGATCCGTAGCTGGTCGATTGCGCAAACGGGAATGTCGCTGTTGCGCCGAGACTCAGAAACCCAAACGGATGATCGATGCCGGCGAGCTCGTAGTAGTCATTGAGGCTCAGCCCGACCTTGATCGGAAACGTGACGTTCACCGGCGCATCCGCCCATCCCGGCGCGACGCCAATCTCGAGGTAGGTTCCCGCGTTGAGTCCACCATCGGCCTGACCGAGCCCGGGATGCGTATCGAGCTCGAATGCCACGAGTCCGTACGGGTTCAGTGTCCCGTTGCTGCCCACCCTGAACGACAGTTCTTTCACCGTGCTGAAGGAGTTGTTGGGACTCGAGTAGGTCGTGAACGTGCTGGCGATGTCGAGGCCTGCGGAGAGGCCGAGATCGAGCGTGCCGTAAAAACGATTTTCGTACCAGAGCCGGCCGGTCGGTCCTTCGAGGCCGGCGCGTCCGGTGTTCAGGCTGTTCCACGTGCCGACATGCAGATCCGCGCGCTCGATGCTGCCGCTGCCGCGGTGGAGATTAATGCCGGCATCAACTGACGGCCACATGATGAGGCGCGTGTCGTCCTGCACGAGACCACGAAACATGTAAGCGTTGGTGAAATCGAAATTGCTGGTGAAGGTGATGTTGCCGCGATTGGGATCGAGTGTGGGCGTGGTGGTCTGCGCGGTGGCCAGAGAGGGGAGGCACGCAAAGAGAGCCAACACAGCTATCGCGAACATTTGTCCTCCTGAGAATTTTTTTCCCGGCGCGTTTGAACACACTGCAGCGAGCACGCGCCGCGCGCCGCTGCGGCGCGTCCGTGTGCAACTTTTCGCCCACCGTCGGCCGCTATTCGCTGGGTGCGCGTCTTGCGTACTCGCGCGCCGCTATGCGCATACCCATCGTCATTGCCTCGCTTGCTGTCGCATTCGTGACGATCAACTGCGGGTCGGTCGAACCGACATCGCCGACCCCGGTCAACAGTGGAGTTCCTTCACGCTCCAACAACCTCGGAACACCTGCGCCGACGCCGTCCCCATCGCCGAGGCCAGTGCCATCTCCGTCGCCCACGCCGGGGACTGGCACGGGCGCCGTTCAAGTCACGGTGACACCGAATCCGGTGCCGTTCAGCGGGCAGCCGATTACCGATATCGCGAGCTGCGCGACCAGGCCGAACACCTGGTTCTACGATCAGGTCCTCAGAGAAACAGGAGGTGTGGCCGTCACCGTCACGAGGCGGGTGGATACGTTTGACGGCGCCGCCGGCTCAGCGACAAATCCGAATTTGAGAATAGCCGCCAACGGTACGACGACCATTCGCACCAGGTGGTGCAGCGTGTCCGCATCGGCGCACACCGCACAGTCGACCTTCAGCGGAACCGATGCGAACGGCAAGACCTGGAGCGTGACAGGTCCGCTCGTGCGCATGAACGCTAAGTAAAAGCTCCAAGATCCAAGCTCCAAGATCCAAGCTCCAATTTCAAAGTTTTGGAGCTTGGATCTTTCTATAATGGCCGGCCGCAGATCATGGAGGCTCACGCATGAGCACGCTCCTGCCCGCCGCAGCCACGGGTGGCGTTGCATCGCGCACGTTCCGCACGCTGCCGTCGGACCATCGCTTTTACAGTGTCATGTCGATCGTCATGTCGCTGGCGATCGTCGGCGGCTTTTCGAATACCTATGTGCCGAAGGTCATCTCCGCCACGCCAGTGCCGCCGATCATCCACGTCCACGCGGCGGTGTTCGCGACATGGCTTGCGATCTTCGTCGCGCAAACAACGCTCGTGTTGAACGGGAAAACGAGCATTCACCGCAAGCTCGGTACGGCGGCGGTCATATTTGCCGCGTTGATGGTCGTAGTGGGCGCCGCTGCTGCAATCACGGTCGCGCGGCTCGGCGACCGCGGTATCCCCGGAGTGATGTACCCCGATCGCGAAGGATTCCTGCTGCTGAACCTTGGCGTCGTGACGCTGTTTGGCGTTCTCGTCGCCGCAGGGTGGTACTTCAGGAGCAATCTGCAGGTGCACAAGCGCCTGATGTTGATTGCCAATGCTGGCGCGCTCGTTGGCCCCGGTGTCAGCCGTTTGCCTGGCGTCTACGGAAACACGCCGGCAGTCGGTGCGCTCGTGCTCGCGTTTCTGTTTGCGGGACCGCTGTACGATCTGATCACGCGGCGCCGGATCCATCCGGCGTACGTCAGCGTGCTGCTCGCGCTGTGCGCCATTCCTCCGGTCGTGCAGATGGTCGCGGCAACTGAGGCGTGGCACCGCATCGCCGCGTTGATGTTGTGACCGCCCGCTTGGATCTCGGATCTTGGATCTTGGAGCTTGGATCTTGGAGCTTGTTTATAATGACGGCCATGATGAACAGACTCTTCGCGATAGCAGCGCTCGGCGTGATGTTCACCGCGCCGGCGTTCGGTCAGGGTCAGCAACAGCAGGCGCCGCCAACGACGTCGGCGTTCCTGCGCAACATGTACAACGGCAACAAGAACAACATCATCCGCTCGGGCGAGAAGGTGCCGGAGGATCTTTACGGCCTGCGTCCGGGGCCGCAGATGGAAGTGCGCACGTTCGGCCAGCATCTGGCGCACGTGGCGAAGTACAACTATCTGTGGTGCTCGCAGGCGAAGAGTGAGAAGAATCCGAACACCGATCCGGATCTCGAGAAGTCGCTGAAGACGAAGGCCGAGTTCCAGAAGGCGCTCGCTGATTCGTTCGCCTATTGCGATCCCGTCTATCAGTCGCTCGACGATCAGAACGGCGCGCAGGTCGTCGAAATCCAGCAGGAGAACGGACGCGTGACGCGCAATACGCGTATGGCGCTGCTCATGCTCAACGTCGTGCACAACAACGAGATCTACGGGAACCTCGTGACGACGATGCGCATCAAGAGCATTGTGCCGCCGTCATCGGAGCCGCGCCCGGCGCAGCCCGCACAGTCCCGCTAGACACCCCCGGCCGGGTCCGTGGCGCGCGATCAGTTGCGCCGCGAGACCCGCCCCATGTATCCTCCCGCTCCACATGTAGACCCACCGTACGCGAACACCGGATTTTCTCGTCGCGTTGTCATCGAGGTGCCGTCGTCGCTGCCGCCAAGGAGGAGCCGATGGATGCCACGTTCCGAACACTTCGCGGGAGACAGGTTCTTTTTGACGCCCTGGTCGTTCTCATCGCCTGTTTGACTCCTGCCGCCGCGCGCGCGCAGGAGGCGAGCATCATCGGACAGGTCACCGACGATACCGGTGCGGTGCTGCCTGGCGTCACCGTCACCGCCACCAGCCCGGCACTGCAAGTCAAGCAAGTCGTCGACGTCACGAACGAGCGCGGCGAATACCGACTGACGCCGCTCCCGCTCGGCACCTACTCGGTCGAGTACGCGCTCGAAGGCTTCCAGTCGCTGCGCCGTACGGACCTTCGTCTCACGGCCGGGTTCACGGCCAAAGTGGATGTCGTGATGAAGGTGAGCACGCTGAACGAGACGATCACCGTCTCCGGCGCGGCGCCGGTCGTTGACGTCACGTCCACCACGGCGACGACGCAGCTGACGAGGGAGACGCTCGAGGTCATTCCGACCGGGCGCAACAGCATCATCGCGTTGATGATTCAGGCGCCTGGCGCGCGTCCGCAGCTCGAATGGAGCTTTGTGACGGGTAACCCGCAGTTCAAGGTGTTCGGCGAGCTCGGCGAACAGTGGGTGGCGATGGAAGGCGTCGTGACGAGCGGCCCCAAAACCGGAACGCAGGGTGGCAATCATTACGATTACTCCGCCATCGAAGAGTCCACCGTTTCGACTGTCGGCAACACGGCTGAGGCGCCAACCAAAGGCCTGCAGATCAACGTGATCCTTAAGTCCGGCGGCGATCAGTTCCACGGCAACGGGTCGTTCTTCGGCACCAACCATCGCCTGGAATTCGACAACGTCAACAACGACCTGCGTTCGAGAGGGATCACCGGCGGCAACCCGGTGAACTCGCGCTGGGATGCCGCAGGCGAGCTGGGCGGCCGGATCATCCGCAACAAGCTTTGGTTCTATTACTCGACGCGTCGTCGCGGGGAGCGCGTGCAGACGTTCAATGCCTTCCACGATGACGGCGTAACACCGTCAGTCAGCGATCAGTTCCAGTACTTCCATACCGGGAAGCTGTCGTACCAGATGAACCCCTCAAACAAGTTCATCGGTTTCATCGAGTACGTGCGGCAGGGAGGCGAGAGCACCAACGATCAGTTCTCGTCGTTCGACTCGCGGATGTACAGCCCGACGCAGGCGACGACGAGCAAGATCGAATGGCAGACCGTGCATGGGGACAAGTACCTGTCGCTGCAGTCGGGCGCGTGGATCTGGAACGTGACACGCCAGTGCTATTCGAATGCGGTGGCGACGATCGATCTGCTCACAAACCGGACGACCGGCTGCAATACGAACTACGGGATCGACTCGTTCGAGGGCCGCGACCATACGCTCGGCAGACTGACGTGGTACAAGCCGAATTTTTTCGCCGGCAATCATGACTTCAAGACCGGCTTCGACTATGCCGCGGCGCACGCGGATCGCAAGATCAGCTCGCGGGACGGTACGAAAAACAAGAACACCGGTCTACCGAAGGGACCTGTCGGCAATTATCGATTGGTCTTCAGAACGCCGCCCGGGTCGCCCGCGCCCGTTGCGTTCGCGATGGACGCCTACAGCAACTGCTACACGGACGGGCAGCCGGATTGCGTGCCCAAGGATCTGACGCACACGTTCTGGGCATTCGCACAGGACAGCTGGACGATCGCGCGTCGGCTCACGTTGAATCTCGGCGCGCGCTACGCGCACGCGGTGGGATTCATTCCTGAACAGTGCCGGTCCGCCTCTGAGCCGCCGCTCCAGACCGTCTATCCCGCGAAGTGCTGGGACCGGATCGATTTCCGCACCTGGAACTCCCTCGTTCCGCGTCTGCATGCCGCGTTCGATCTGGCGGGCAACGGCCGCACGGTCGTGAAGGGGGGATACGGCCGCTTTGCGCACAACTGGCACTCCGACGAATTGCAGATGGCCAATGAGAACGTACACCTCGCGACGCGCTTTCTCTGGCATGACCTGAACAACAACCTGCTGTTCGAACCGGGCGAAATCAATTTCAACCTCGGTCCGCCAGACTTCGTCTCCACCAGCCTCTTCACGGGCAGTGAGGACGGCCTTGCGGGCGCCGTGTCGAATCCGAACATCACGGAGCCGATGAGCAACGAGTACTCGTCGTCCATCGAGCATCAGCTCGTACCGGCGTTCGCCGTGCGTGCGACCGGCATCTATTCGCGGCAGCAGGTCTTCCGCGTGCAGAACAACCTGCGGCCGTACAGCGCCTACAACATCCCGATCACAGGTCCCGATCCGGGTCCGGACGGCGTGCTCGGTAGCGCAGACGATACCGGCCGGTCCATCACGTTCTACGAGTACTCCGCGTCGCTCGCGGGACGTCAGTTCCAGCAGCCGATGCTCGTCAACGGCGGCCGGAACGATGACCAGACGTTCAAGACGCTCGAGCTGGCGGCGAGCAAGCGGCTTGACAGGCGCTGGATGATGATGGCCTCCTACTCTTCGACGTGGATCGACATGCCGCATTGGCAGAACACGGCAAGTGTCGGCAACGACTTCACGCAGCCTGGCCTTCAGGTGTTCCTCGCCACGCTCGATCCGAATGCGGAGATCAACACCGAGTACAAGATCCGTGAAACAACGGCCCGCCTCGAGGGCGCATGGATTTTCCCGTGGTCGGTGCAGCTGTCGGGCAACTTCGAGCATCGCAGCGGGCAGCCCTGGGCGCGCACGGTGAACTTCGCCGCGCCGACGGGCCAGCCGATTCCAAATCTCGTGTTGCGAGTCGAGCCGATCGGCGCGGAGCGTCTCCCGGATATCAACCTGCTGCATATGCGGGTGGAGAAAGCCATCAAGCTGTCCGGTGGACGCAAGGTGGCGCTGCGCGTCAACGTGTTCAACGTGACGAACATCAACACCGAGCAGTCGATCACGCAGCTCTCCGGCGTGAACTACGGCCGCCCGGGGAACATCCTGTCGCCCAGGATCGTCGAGCTGGGCGCCGAGTATTCGTTTTGATGAGGCGCGCCATGAGGATTGCAACGATTGTCTTGACAGCGGTGCTCTCCGGTGCGGCGCCCCTGTGGGCGGCGGACACGCCGCAGTTCGACATCGCCGGCACCTACGGGTTCATGCGGGACACCGATCGCGGCGAAAACTTTCCCGCCGGCTGGGCGATCGCCGCCGCGGGCAACATCAACAGCTGGGCCGCTGTGGTCGCCGAAGTCGGCGGTGGCTACGCGACGTGCAGTAGCTGTGAGCGCGGGCCATTCGCCAGTCAGACGTTCCGCGGGCAGAACCTCCACCTGCGCGTGCATACCTATATGGCGGGACCACGTGTCGCGTCCCATGCCTCGCACCTGCTGATGCCATTCGCGCAGGTGCTCTTTGGCGGCGCGCACATGAGCGGCGGCACCGAATTCGACGGCGCGTTGAACACGGGCTTCAGCTACCAGCCGGGTGCCGGTATGGACGTACGCGTCGGGCCTAGGATTGCCGTCCGGATCCAGGGCGACTACCGCGTCATCCGCACGACCGGACGAAACAACAATCAATCGCGCGTGCTCACCGGAGTCGTCTACAATTTCGGCTCACTATGAGAGGGGTTGCCGTGAAAAAACTGCTTTCGGCTTTGTGGGCGCTCTCGCTGATTCTTCCCGCCGCCGCGTCGGCGCAGCCGTTCCCGGTCAACGCTGCCGGCGTGACCAATGGCCACTGGCATCTGAACTCGCGCGATATCGACGCGAACAAGAAGATCCTCGTGGCGATGGGGGGCACGCTCGTCAACGCGGGCAACTTCCAGATCGTGCGCTTTCCTGGCGTGCTCGTATATCTCAATCAGGCCGCGGGGGCGACGCCGGCCAATGGTGGCACGGTCGGCAGCGTGGTGAACCACGTCGGCTTCACAGTGCCGAACACGCAGGAGGCGGTGGCGAAGTGGAAGGCGGCGGGTGTGAACGTGCTGCCCGGCGCGCCCGGTCGCACGGATCAGGCGTTCGTGGAGACGCCCGACGGTCTGCGCATCGAGATCCTCGAGAACAAGGATCAGAAGTTCCCCATCCAGAGCCACCACGTGCACTTCAACATTCCCGAGTCCGAGATTCCAAAGATACAGGCGTGGTATTCGACGTGGTTCGGCGCCGTGCCGGGCAAACGCGGCGCCAACATCGCGGCGGATTTGCCGGGCATCAACCTGTCGTTCTCAAAATCGATGAATGACGCGGTGCAGGTGACAACGAAGGGGCGGGTGCTCGATCACATCGGCTTCGATGTGAAGAACCTACAGGCGTTCCTCAAGAAGTACGAGGCCGCCGGCGGCAAGATCGATCGTCCGTATACGCGGAACGAGCAGACCAACAGCGCGCTCGCGTTCATCACGGATCCGTGGGGGACGTACATCGAGTTGAACGAGCGGCCGGATACGCCGTCCGCCACGACTGCCGCTCGATAAGGTTCAAGAGGTTCATGGGGTTCATTGGGTGCATTAGGTTCAATTGAACCCCATGCACCTCATGAACCCGTTGAACCCCATGAACCCTAATTAGTCGTATTCACCCGAAACGCCGCGCGGTCGATCTTCGCGCCGCGGAAGTAGACCGAGTTGATCTTCCGCGTGTTCGTGATGTTGTCGAGCGGGTTCGCGTCGAGCACGAGCAAGTCGGCACTCTTGTTCGCCTCGATCGTTCCGACGTCGGTCAGCCGCAGGAACTGTGCGCCGTTGCGCGTCGCCGCTACGATCACCTGCATCGGCGTCATCCCCGCCGCTACCATGTCCTCCATCTCGATGTGCGGCGCGTACGGCGTGTTGCCGTCGGTGCCGACGACGATCTTGATGCCGGCGGCGTTCAGCTTCGCGAGATTGCGCGCCTGGATGCTCCAGAACTCGTGCGCCTTCGCATCGTCCTTATTCGCGGCTTCGAGTTTCGCGAAGTCCGCAGGGGACATGCTTTCACGCAGGAAGCTGAGATCGGTCTTCACGCCGCGCTCCGGCATGTTCGGCCCGATGACGAAGTTCGGGTTCTTCTTCACCAAGGTCATGAATTCGTCATCCACATCCTTGTCGCGCACGTCGTGCGCGAAGGCATCGACGCCGGCGCGCAGCATGCCCTTCGCATCCTCGAGCGTGTAGATGTGGGTGATGGTGCGGAGCTGCTTCTTGTGGGCTTCGTCAATGGCGGCGCCGTAGATGTCGGGCGTCAGCTTCTTCACCGTGCCCATACGGTCGTCCACCCAGATCTTGATGATGTCGACCTTCTTCGTCGCTTCCTCGTCAACGGCGGCACGTGCTTCGGCCGGACTCGACACCCAATGCGGTGCCATCGTCCGTCCGGGCTCGACGCCCGTGATGCCGCGGCCGGCAGTGAAGAACCGGGCGGCGCCTGGGATCTTCCCCTCGCGCGTTTCCTCGCGGACCTGGAACGAGATCGGCGTCGTATCCTGGCCCATGCTCTGCGCGGCCGTGACGCCGTAGTAGACGCGCCGCTTCAGATCGTCGATGAGCATCTCGCGCGTCTGACTGAGATGATTGTGCGTGTCGATGAGCGTCGGCATCACCGTCTTGCCGGCTAGGTTCACGCGCGTCGCGTTTGCGGGCACGCGCACGTCGGCGGCGCGCCCCACCGCCGTAATCCGGTTTCCGGTGACGACGATGGTGGCGTTCTCAATCGGCGCGCGTCCGGTGCCATCGATAACGCGCGCACCTTCGAAGACGGTAACCGTATTCGGCGCCTGCGCAAACAGGGCCGCGGTCGTTGCAGCGACGGTCGCCGCTGCCAGGACGAGAAGCTTCACTCGATGCATGGTTGCCTCCGGGGGAGGCAACTTTACATCAGAAGATGTTCGGAATCACCGAGACGATTCGGTTGGATCGATCGTCCACGATGATGAGATCCGTTCCCGCGAAGTAGCGCGAGTAGTAGCTCGGCACGCCAGGCAGCCTGGCAGCCAGCGGCGCCGGCACGCGCGTCATGCGCTTCTGCAGCCCCGGCGGCAGCTCGCCGCGCTCGCGCAGCTGTTTCTCGAGCCCGGGAGGAAGCGCTTCGCGCCTGGCCAGGCCGGGCGGCAGCGCCTGCTGCGTGTAGTACTCGCGCACGACACGGCGATGGCCGTCGCGGTCGATTACGCCGACCTCATCTGCGGCGCGTCCCTTCGCGTGTCCACGACCGCGTCCTTGTGCTCCGGAGGCGACACCGGGAATCAACGAGATCCCGAGCAAAGCGACGAGCAAGACGTGTTTTCCAGAGGTCATACAGCGGACGAGTGCAACTCGAATACCATAGGCGCCCACGCGATGGAGGCGTTATGAGGTCAATCCTGTTCAGCCTGCTCGTGGTCGCCGCAGTCCCGCTGTTTGCGCAGCAGCAGACGGTTCCCGACATTCCGTTCGACTCGAGCGCCGATTTTCTGAAACTGCCCGCGGGCACGAATTTCGGCGAGGTGCCGGGCGTCGCCGTCAATTCGAAAGGGCACATCTTCGTCTTCACGCGATCGAACAGCGCTGGCGGACCGGCCTACGCGCCGACCGCGGCGCAGCTGCTCGAATTCGGACCGAAGGGAGAGTTTCTCCGTGAGATCGGCAAGGGTCTCTACGGCTGGTCGTTCGCGCACAGCGTGCGCATCGACAAGGACGACAACATCTGGGCGATCGACAAGGGATCGGACATGGTGATCAAGTTCGATCAGAACGGCCGCGTGATGATGGTTTTCGGCCGCCGCAAGGAATCAGCGGATGCGGAGACCAGGCCGTGGGAAGACGTCGATCCGCCGCTGCCTGCGATCGATGGACTGTTCCGCCAGCCGACCGATGTGGCGTGGGACTCGAACGGCAACATCTACATCACCGACGGCTACATCAACTCGCGCGTCGCCAAGTACGACCGGAACGGCGACTGGGTGAAATCGTGGGGAACGAAAGGCACGGGGCCCGGACAGTTCCGGCTGCCGCACGCCATCGCCATCGACCGAAACAACAACATCTATGTCGGCGATCGGTCGAATCATCGCATTCAGGTGTTCGACACCGACGGCAAGTTCCTCCGCATGTTCAGCATCGATGTGCCGCCGGTGCCGGGGACGAAAGCGGTCAATGGCAATACGCCGACCGGCGATCGCCTGAAGGAACTGATCGGCGCGCCGAACTCGCTCTGCATTCCTCCCGGCGGCCAGGTGATGTTCGTCGGCGAGACGACGTTTCCGGGACGCGTGTTCAAAGTGTCGCTCGACGGAAAAGTGCTCGGCGTCATCGGCCGCTCAGGACGGCAGATCAAGCAGTTCTCCGGCGCGCACGCATTAGCGTGCCCGTCGGAGACCGAGGTCTATGTCGCGGAGACGTCGAACTGGCGCGTGCAGAAGCTCACGCTGCACGCCGCCGCGTCAACCTACTGAATCCTAGTCAGCTGGCCGCGCGAGAAGCCACCAGGATTACTGGGTGAGTGGACATTGAAGTAGAACGCCGCCGGGTTGTTGATGATCTGCTGGACGACTGCCGGATCTGCGATCACGCCGCGGAAGGTGAACTCGCCGGAGCCGTCGTCCAGCACGCGTGTGTTCGCCGTGGCGAGGCCGGTGCTGATGATTACCGGCCCATTGATGCCGGCCGGCGCCGGGTGGATGTGCGCACCGACAATCGTGGTGCCCGCCGGATAACCCGACAGCTGGAAGTAGAACGTCGCGGTCGCGCCGGTGATCGCCCCGCCGGCGTCGCGGGTAAGGTCGAATTGAACCTGCACGGAGCCGTGCCCGGTCGACTCGGATCCGGCGACCGGGGGCACTTCGTTCGCGGGTTGCAGCGCCGCCGAGAAGACTACCGGCGCAGCCGACGGCGCCGTCGTCTCGTTGTCATCGCAGGCTGCAAGGAACACACAGGCAACAATCGCACACAGCGCAATCGGTCGATACATGCCGACATTCTAGTCGTGTGTGAGTCGGCCGAAGCTCGGCTTTTACAAATTCCAAATTCCAAGCTCCACATCCAACCTTGGAGCTTGGAGCTTGGAGCTTGGAGCTTGGAACTTAGTGATGGTCGTCGGTAACGATGTGCGGGCCGTCCTGTTCGAGGCAGGGCGGATCCTCTTCGAGCAGCACCTTCGGATTCGGATTCAGCCTCAAGGTGCGCGGCGTCATTTCCCATGTCTTGGTGAAGACAACGGGATCTTCGACCGTAGCCGCCCACGTCAGCGCATCGCCCTTGCGCGTCAGACGTTCGACGACATGCGCCTTGTTGCTGTGGAACCAGCCGTCGGCGCCAAGCCAGCTCTCGTCGACCAGCTTCGTCGTGTCGATGACGAGCGTGTCGCCGTCCCAGCGACCCACTGAATCGCCATTCCACGTCCAGTCTGCGTCGGGATTGTGTGCGCGGTCGTCGGTCGGAACGGTCCGGAACGTGTTGCGCCCCTGATAGAGCAGCACGACAAGAGTCGGAGCCTGCACGATCTGATTCGGCGGACCAATACGCGGAACGCCCAGCGGCTTGCAATAGAACGACGGATCGTTGAACTGCCGCTTGTCGGACAGCAGCTGCACCTTGCCGAGCAGCTCCGGCTTGTACGGCGGCTTGTTCGGCTCGGCGGCCTGACGTTCCTTCGCCGCGCGATCCATCTCATCGAAGATGCGCTTGTCGTCGGGGCCGGTGCGCACGGGAAAGAGGATGCGCGTCGATTGCCCGGGGTCAATGGCCTTGACCGTCTCCGCCGCGCCGCCCCATACGCCGCTCAAGTCGGGATGACCGTCAGGTGCGCGCGGCGTCGGCTTGGCTGCGGCGGCCGCGGTGTTCGCGTCACCTCCAGCGCCGCGACCGCGCTGCGCGAGCGCCGGCGAGGCACACAGCGCGGCGATCGCGATCGCCGCCGGCAGGCGAGAGATCGCGGCGGTCATTACGGATTTTCCTTCGATGCGTCGCCGAGCCAGATTTCCAGCTTGTGGCCGTCGGCGAATGTGATGGTGCGCAGGAAGGCGAGATTCGCGCCGTCGCGCGCGCGGAACGCGAGGATGCTGACGGTCTCGCCATATCCGAGCAGGTCGCGAGTCAACCCGCCGCGCCGCAGATTTCCCGGTGGCAGCGTCGTCACCGCCCATTTCGTCACACTGCCCTTGTCGTCCTTCACGTCCAGGTAAACGTAGACGTGCGGGTTTACCCAATCGACTTTCGTGACGGTTCCCTTGAGCGTGATCGACTGATTGATGTCGTATTCCGACTGGAGGGAATGATGGGCCAGTGCCGGAGCCGCGGCGCCGAGCAGCGCCATGGCAAGCGCTCCAACCCAGGAAATCTGCTTCATGAAATCCTCCGGGGTTAAAAAGATATCAGAACGTGACCTGCGCGCTGAATTGAAGAATCCGCGGTTCCAGCACGAGCGTCGGGACCAGCCACCGCCCGCCATAGGCCGTCGTGTCCTGCAGCACGGAGCCGGAGTTCGTCACGTTGTACAGGTCCACATTACCCTGCACTTTCACGCGCGGCGTCAGTTTGATGTTCTTCCCCATGCGCAGGTCGAGCCGCGTCGTCCGTTTGTCGTAATACGTGTTCGGTGTGAGGAGGGGTACCACGGCGGAGCGGACGCCGCCGGCCAGATCGCGGCCGAGTGACTGCGAGATGAGCGTGGTCGGCGCGGCCCAGTCGGCGGTGTAGTTCGGACCCGACAGGTTCTGATAGAGCGCGCTGACGAAGAACTCGCGCGGCAGCGGATAGCTGCCATTCACCTTAATCTGCGTGTTGCCGGAGAACGGAGAGGTGACGTGGCAATTCAGCTTCTGCTGCGGTGAATCGACGACGAAGCAGGTGTCGGTGGTCGTACGGCCGGTGTCGACACCGCCGCCAAGCCGCGCGCCCGACGCGAAGCGTGCGTCCATCGAGAAGGTGAAGAAATCCGAGATCTGTTTCTGCTTCCCGAAATCTTTCGCCGGTCTCACCAGGTTGTTCGCCTGGCCGAACTTTGTCGTCGAGATGTCATAGAGACCGCAGACCTGATACCCGCCGCCGTTCGGCAGCCGCACGTCTGCCGGCGCCGTGACGCAATACTGGCTGAAGTCCGACGGTTCGACGCTCAGGTTGTCGGTCACGCGGAAGTTGCCGTACCAGTTGCGGTAGTAGCCGGCGCTGACCGACATGTCGCGTCCGATCTGGTGCTGCACTTCGACGCTCATGTCCCAGTTGTACGGACGCACCCCGAAACCTTTCAGCACGGCATCGGAATAGCGCGTCGTCACGACAGGGTTGCCGAAGTTCTGGTTCTGCAGGGGTCCGCACTCGCCGTTCTGCGCGCGATTGGCAAGGTCACATTCGAGGATGAAGTTGCCGTTGTCGTTCCAGGAACGAGTGACCTGATTGACCGAGGCGACGATCGGATTGTTTGCGTTGGCGATTTCGACGACGGACTTTGAGACGTAGCGCCCGAGCGACGCCTTGAGCGCTGTTTTGCCATTGCCGAACAAATCGTACGCGCCGCCGACGCGCGGATTCAGATCCTTCCACAGCGGCACGTTCTTTATTTCGGGGTAGCTGCGCTCAGGCAGCCAGCCGTTTGGCGTCGCGGCGACGTGCTGCGGCGGAACATAGCCGTTGAAGTAGTCGTAGCGCAGCCCGAGATTCAATGTCAGGCGATGAATCGCCCATTGATCCTGCGCGTAGATGCCGAGATCGTGCTTGAACCGGTTCTGCAGTTCATAAGGCGTCGCGTACTGCGTGATGCTGACGGGTCGGCCCAGATTGAAGGTGTAGCTGTAATTGCTCGTCGCGGCCGATCGATACGCCTTCAGAAATCCTTGCTCGTCCTGCACGCCGAACTTCAAGGCGTGCGTGCCGGTGACATATGACAGCGAGAAGCGCTCGCCGTAGCGATCCTGCACGTTGGGATCATCGTAGGTCTCGCGCGCGTTGTAGCGAATGCCGGTGGACTGTTCGAGGATCGAGATCGTGTCTTTGGTCACGCCCGGCGCCCTGAACTGCGGCCAGTGATTGATGGTCGCGGACATGCCGCCGTCGAGCAGAAGACGTGTGGTGACGGGCGCTGTCCAGGACGCTTGATAGAAGCCGGTTGGGCGGAAGTGGAACGACAGAATCGCCTCCGGCGCGACACCAACACCCGACCCCGCAACCGTCGTTCCGGTGCGGCAGATACACGCATCCTGGAAGTCGCCGAAGAAGCTGAGCTTGTGCTTCTGGGCGGCCTGCCATGTCATGCGGACGGCCTTTGATTCAAACCATTGCGTCCGCGTCGCCGGCCGGGAGGTGTCGGGCGTGTAGAACGGCGTCCCCTGCGTCTTGTTCCAGTAGAAGCCGGCAAAGAGATAGTTGTTCCCCCACTCACGGGCGGAGGCAAAGAACCATAGCTTGTCCTTCTTGACCGGTCCGCCGAGCGTCGCTGTCGCGTCGTAGACGTTGATCGGTTTGTTCACCGACGTCAACTGCCGCGCAATCAGGTCGGCGTTGAGGTTGTCGCCGGCGAGGTGCTGATTGGTATAGAGCCCCGAGATCGTGCCGGCGTACTGGTTGCCGCCTTCTTTTGGCACCATGTTGATGAGCACGCCTTCGGCGTTGCCTTCGGCGGTGATGCCGCTGGCCTGCAGCGTCATTTCCGACACGAGCGCGGGATTGAGCTGGTAGCCGGCGTTGCCCGTCATGTTCTGCACGCTCATGCCGTCGAACTGCGTGCGTGCTCCGCCTTTTCCGTGGAACGAGCTGCCGACCTGCGTGGCGTAGATGCCGCCGACGTCTGCAATGCCGTTCAGGCCGAGCGTCAGGCCGATCAGCGCGTTCGCGTTCTTGATGCTCGTCGGCAGCACGTCGAGTGCCTCGTCGGTCACCACGGTCTGGCGCCGGACGTTCTGCGTATCCACCAGCGGCGTCTCACCGCTCACGGTAATCGTCTCGGCAACCGTGCTTACCTGCAGGTCGGCGTTGACCGCCGCGTTGAAGCCTGCGTTGAGCACGATGCCTTCGCGGCGGAACGTGCTAAACCCCTGCAGGGTGAAGGCCACCGTGTAGGTGCCGGGCGGCAGATTGACGATGTTGTACCGGCCCTCGCCGTCGGTCACGACGGCGCGGACACGCTCGATGAGGGCGGGGCTTGACGCTTCAACAGCAACGCCGGGCAGTACGCCGCCGGACGCATCACGCACCGTCCCCGCGATGCCGCTGGCTTGCTGTGCGAGCGCACGGCCGGGACTGAAGACTTCGAAAAATAAGACACCGATAACAAACAGGACGATTCGTCGCACTCGGCCCTCCGATTTATTTCGATTTGTCTGCAGCCCTCGCCGCGCTCAGCATGTGCTCGAGTCCGAGATTGCCTTCGTGGCAGGCGTACTCGTAAATCAGCCCCTCGATGCGGTTCCATGGCAGCTTCGCCGTCCATGGACGCGTCCACGTGTCCGGATCTGACACGGTGAACTCGTAGTCGATCGTGCGATCGCTCGTGCGCGTGAAACGCTCGACCAGCGTCATATTCTTCGTCGCGTACTGGAACGTGGAGCCCCGGCCTTCATCCGTGAAGTTCGTCGTCTCGACGACGAGCGTGTTGCCCTCCCAGTGGCCGCGCGAATCACCGAGCCACTGGCGCACGCCCGACGGCAGATGCGGCTGTTTCCCGATCGGAATCATGCGTGTCTCGTGCATCTGCTCCTGCAGGATGGCAACCATGCCGGGCGACTGCACGATCTCGTAGTTGTTGTTGTAGCCGGTAGAGAGGCGCGGCAGCGCCGAGCGGATGATGCAGCGGCTGTAGACGTCGAAGTCGAGCCACGACGCGGCGAACTTCTCGTTGTCCGCGGCTTTCGTATCGGCGGCGCGGCGCTTCTGCGCTTCTGGCGTCAGCGGTGGAATCTTCCCGTCCGGCGGATTGACGATGAGCGAGGTGCGGCGATCGGCGACGATCTTGTTGCCGCGATCCCACCACACCTGGTTGTAGGCAAGATTGACGTCCTGCACGGTGCCGGGGTTGCGATTGTCCACGTTGCCGGCCTGCACGAGCCGCTTCTCGTAGGCCGCGGCTTCTGCTTCTGTGAGCACTGGCTTGTCCTTGAACTCGGCGGGACGCTCGAGCGGCGTCAGTGTCTGGTTGGACCACGTGCCCTGAAGATCCGGATCGCCCCAGGGTGTTCGCCATTGGCTCTTCGCCGCCTGCGCACCAAGCGACGCCAGCGCCACTACGAAGAGCGCCGCAATAGCGGTTGCCACTGCCCGCATCCGATCCTCCTTACTTGCTCTGTGCGTCGTTGCCGACCGACGAGCCCATCAAGAGCTTGCGGCCGTCTGGCAACGTCATGTCGCGCCCGTTGGCGCGTTTGGCGCCGTCGCGAGCTTCATACCCGCTCACCACGATTTCAGTACCCACCGGCAGCGCATCGCGCGTGAATCCGAGACGGAACAGTGTGTTCGGTGTGCCCGCCTCGATTCCCCAGTTCTCGACGGTCCCGTCAGGCTTCTTCACGTCGATGTAGATCCACGTGTGCGGATTGATCCACGAGACCTTGGTGACGGTCCCCTGAAGCTTGATCGGCTTGTTGACATCGAATTCCGCCGAGAATGAATGATGCGCGCCCGCCGTCGTCGCGGTCAGCGCCAGCGCGAATGCCGCAGTCGTAGCGATGTGTGTCAGTCTCATTTCTTCCTCAGATGGCCGTAGATCAATTCTTCGGAGAAGGGAACACACTTGAACTCGAGAAACTGCGCGTTCTTTTCCAGCCGCCGATAGAGCGGCACGCTGATCTTCCACGGACGCGTGAACACCTTCGGGTCCGTCATCGTCGCTTCGTACTGGATGACGTTGTCGTTGACCGGCGTATAGCGCTCCACGACGTTCAATTGTTCGCTATGGAAGTTGCCGGCGCGATCGAACCAGGTGTCTTCGATCTGATTGGTCACGTTGACGACCAGCGTATCGCCTTCCCATTTCGCGCGCGACCACCCCATCCAGGCATCGGCCGGACTCTCGCCAACATCCGTCATGTGGAGGATGCGGCTCGCGCTCGCGAACGGATAGGCAATGATGATCTCGTTGTTGCCCTGAATGATTTCAAAGGGAAAGGGCATGTACGTGGCACGCGGCACGCCGGGCATGTAGCACTTGGCCTCCGGATCCTCCGTCCACCGGTTCTTGAAGTTCTCCTTCTGTTTGTCCGCCGCCCACGGCTGATACGGAACGTCCCCGCCCTCGACGACGCCCACGCCGGCCGGTTCGGAGAAAAGCGCACCGAATTGCGGCGGGCCCGGACGTGCACTGTGCGCGCGGATGTCCCAGTTCGCTTCGGTCATCGCCTGCCAAAGACCGTTGAGGTTGGGATGTCCGGCAAGGCGCCCGCCTCCGCCTGTCGGCTTCGGAGCGGCAGGCGCTGTTCGGGATGACGGCGTTTGACCGTTGATCTGGAGAGCGGTCGCGACGAGCAGAATCGCAACGAATGGAAGTTTTCCCAATGTGCCCGTCCTGAGGCGGCCCTTAGATAACTCCGATCGAAGTTGGAGTCAATGTTATGGTCTCCGGTGTGTGCAGGTTAGCGGCCCTGCTCTGTGCGGTCATGACCGTTGCGTCGTGTGGTGATGGCGTCCGTAGCGCCGCCCCGACCGCGCCAGCGCCTCTGCCAACGGCGGCGATTGTTCCGACCCCACAACCGGTGCCGCCGCGGATCGGCAGCTATCCTCCGATTACCGGACCGGGTCGCATCTTCATCTACCGGGATTCACCGTATCCGCGCGTTCAGGACTACACGCTCAACTCGCGGTTTGTGCTGTACGACGACGGCCACTTTGCGCTGCAGTTCGACCGACCCGCTCCCGGCGGCGAATACCGCGGAACATACGCCATCAACGGGCGTACTGTGGATTTCAAATGGGAGGGCTGGAGCGTCGCGGGGCCGTGGGGGGCCGACGCGACGCTCGAGGGCGATGTGTTGAGCGTCCGCTACAACTTGATCATGCAGTTGACGGACTTCGAGGACGCCAACTACCTGAGGGATTTCTCAGTTCGTTGACGTCGACTTGTACCGCAGTTCCTGTCCAACGAGCTTTGCCGGATCGGCACCTGGCTTCGGCCGGAACTTCTGCACGCGTCCGTTGAACACTTCCGCCAGATACAGGTTGCCGTCCTGATCGACCGTCATCGAGTGCGGCCCGTTGAACTGACCGACCTGGCGGCCCGGCCCGCCCCACCCGTATAGATAGTGGCCATTGAGGTCGTACTTGACGATGCGGTTCGTGCCGCCATCGGCGAACCAGAGCGCCTGGTCTGTCGTGATCAGGTGCGTATAGGGCGACGAGTTCACGCCCGTCGAGAACATCTCGAGGAACTTGCCGTTCTCGTCGAACACCTGGAAACGGCGATGGCCGCGATCGACAACGAACAGCCGGCGATCATTGCTGATCTGAATGCTGTGCACGGTGTTGAACTCGTTGGGACCGGGATTCTTCGGATCCTTCGGCGCGGTCCCCCAGTCCATGATGAATTTGCCGTCCTTGTCGAATTTCGCGACGCGCGTGCCGCCGTAGCCGTCGCTGATGAAGAACGTGCCGTCAGGCAGCCACGCAATGTCGGTCGGCCGGTCGAACAGCCGGCCGCCGTCGCGTCCGCGCTGACCCTTTGTGCCCCACTCCTGTACGAGCTTGCCGTCGTAGGTGAACTTGTAAATCTTGTGCAGCTGGTCGTCGATGATCCAGACGTGCTTGTCCGGATCGTACGGATTCATCTTGATCTTGTGCGGCCCGCGACCGCACTTGCCTTCGAAGATCTTGTCGAGGTCCTTCCACCATTGGACCATCTCGCCGTTCTTGTTCATCACCATGATGACGTGGTGATAGCGGCGCTCCCAGCCGCGCTTCGGCTCGGCATCGCAGGTCGCGTTCAGGCCATCGCCATTGCCGGTCGCGTTGCCGCGTGATGGTTGCAGCAGCGCGTAGGGAGTCCACGGCTTTGCGCCCTCCGGAAGCGGCAGCTCGCCGCGCTGCGCGATCCAGATGCGGTCCGGCGTTTCGGCGTACACGGCGCCGACCGACCCCCACGTCCACCCCGCGTGCTTGACGCCGTCCTCCGCGTCCGCGAGCGGCTTCGGCCAGTCGGGCACCGGTTCGTACGGGCCGAATTCTTCCTGGCCACCCTTCTCCTGCGGCGCCTGACCGGCGGCTGCAGAGGCGGGACCCGCGGGTGCGCTGGCCGCGTTATTTGATTGGGAACTGCAGCCGGCCGCCATGGCGATTGCCAGCAGGCTTGCGCCAAGGAGGATCCGGAACGACGGCTCTCGAGTCATGCGGTTCTCCTTTGATTGGGGGCTGCAGTGTAGTTCATTTACGAATTTGACGAATTCATTGGGCGGGTTACGCTGAACTGAGTGGATAGAAAACACCTGCGGGAAATCGCTGAGACACTCGAGCGCATAGCGACGGATCGCAGCCTGCTCGAGGACGTGCCGGCGGAGGAGCGGGCGCGGTTTCTGAAAGCGGTCGCTAACGTTTATCACCCCGATCGCATTGAGCGGCGGCGTATGGCGAAGGTCGTCGACAAGCAGCGCAAGGCCGCACGCGTCAAACGGGACGACGGTGTGCTGCACGAGACCGGCATTCGGGCGTTGCGGCGGAAGCCGGTGTTCACAACGCCGAACTATTTTCTCGAAGGGCCGGCGGAAGGCGGCGCCTGCGCACAGGAGAACTCGCACGCTCCAAATCGCAACTCCCAAGAGCTTCTGCACTGCTACGTGTGTAAGTCGAAGTTCACGCAGATTCATCACTTCTACGATCAAATGTGTCCTGCGTGCGCGGAGTTGAACCACCGCAAGCGAACGGAGCTTGCCGATCTCAGAGGCCGCGTCGCGTTGCTGACGGGCGGGCGCGTGAAGATCGGCTACCAGGCGGGACTCAAGCTCTTGCGCTGCGGTGCGCATCTGATCGTGACGACACGATTCCCGCGCGACTGCGCCGCTCGCTACTCGCAGGAGCCGGACTTCGATGAATGGAGGGATCGGCTGGAGATCTTCGGACTCGACTTGCGGCACACGCCCAGCGTCGAGGCCTTCTGCCACGAGCTGCTGACCGCGCGCAGCCGCCTGGACTTCATCATCAACAACGCCTGCCAGACTGTTCGTCGTCCGCCGGACTTCTATGCCCACATGATGGCCCTCGAGGCGGGTAGGGCGAGAGTGGCGGGTGAAGCGGGACCAGCGGAAAGGGCGTTAGTGAAATCGGTCGGCCCGCACGCGCTGATGACATCCGCCCAGATGTCTCAGATTGCGCTGCTTCCCGAAGATCGAAACGGGCAGGTTGAACTCTTCCCCGCGGGACAACTCGATCAGGACCTCCAGCAGATCGACTTGCGCGGACGCAATTCGTGGCGTCTGCTGCTGCACGAAGTCTCCTCGGTGGAGCTGCTCGAAGTGCATCTGGTCAACGCCGTTGCGCCGTTCATTTTCAACGCGCGCCTGAAGACGCTGATGCTCCGCACACCCGGCCGCGACAAGCACATCGTCAATGTGTCGGCGATGGAGGGGCAGTTCTATCGAAACTTCAAGACGACGCGCCATCCGCACACGAACATGGCGAAGGCGGCGTTGAACATGATGACGCGCACGTCAGCCGCCGATTACCACGGCTGCGGCATCCACATGAACAGCGTCGATACGGGGTGGATCACCGACGAAGATCCCGCCGAGATCGCCGCGCGCAAAACCGCGGAGCAGCGCTTCCATCCGCCCTTGGACATCGTCGACGGCGCCGCCCGCATCGTCGATCCGATCATCGACGGCTTCAACGCGGGCACGCACGTCTGGGGACAGTTTCTGAAGGACTACGCGCCAACTGACTGGTGAGCGCGCTCGAACACGTCGAGAAAGACATTCGATGGTTGCGCGCCGCTTACCGCGTAGCGTTCGTCAAATACGAAGAAGGGCACGCCAGTCACCCCCAGGCGGCGTGCGATGTCGATGTCGGTGGTTACCGCATCGGCAAACCGGTTCTCACGCAGCGTGGCCGCAGCTTCGCCGTCGTCGAGTCCTGCATCCGCTCCCAGATCCACGAGCGACGCCGCGTCGAATACGGATCGCTGTTCGGTGAAGTAGGCGCGAAAGAGCCTTTCGATGACCGCGTCCTGAAGGCCGCGCTCGAGACCGAGGTGCACGAGTTGGTGCGCATCGAATGTGTTGCCGGTCAGGGTGCCCTCGAGATGAAACTCCAGACCTTCCACTGCGGCGGTCTCGGTCATCCGCACATCCATCTCGATCGCCTGCGCCGACGAGAGGCGGTACTTCCGCATCAACATCTCGCGGCGATTTGAGGTCTGGTCGCGCGCCGCGGCGGGGTTCAGTTGAAACGCGTGATGAACGACGTGCACCTCGTCGCGATCGTCGAACCGCGCGAGAGCTGTTTCGAAACGACGTTTACCGACGTAGCACCACGGACAGACGATGTCGGACCAGATATCGACGCGCATTCCCTATTGTCGCGCCAACGCGATAGCTAATGCGCGCGCGGCATTCTCATCCATTGCGACACCGCTCCCGCTCTTGAGCGCAAACAGCTCTATCCATCGGACTGTGCGATCGTTCGGGTTGTGGAACCCGTGCGAGGTGCCTCCCTTCAAGAAGTACGCCTGCCACGGGCCGAGGTGGACAGTCGGTTGACCTTCGATGAGCAAATCCATCGGAGCATCCGTCGTGACATAGACGTGCCACATCGCCTCCGGATGCATATGGAGCGGCCGTGTATCGTTGGCGGGGATCTCCACCTGCACGACGCGCGTCTCCGGCGTGTCAAGAATGCGCGTGACCTTCACTTGCGCGGCGGCGGGCGTCGCGACTGCCAGCGCAAGGAGGAGTGCGGCCTCACGGCATCTTGCAACTGAAACTTTCGGCATCGTTCGTACTCCCGTTGCCCGAATAAACGGCGGTTTGCGGATACGGACAGAGCGGCCGCGTCATGTCGACGCGGTTGTTCGAGATGTGTGCCGCTTCGATGCGTGTGGGCGCCGTCGACGTTGCGCGCCAGCGATCCAGTGCCGCAACCCAGTTCACTTGATTCGGCCCTGGGCCGCCCGCGCAGTGGAACATGCCTGGCGCCATGAACAGGCGGATGAAGTCCTCCTGCTTTCCAGGCATCGCTTCGAGCACACTCGAGTAGTAGTTGATGGTGTTCTGTGGCGGAATCAGGTTATCCGCCCATCCATGGTAGAGCAGGAGCTTCCCGCCGTGCGCCTTGAACGCGCGCAAATCGGGCTTCGTCGCGTCGAGAACGGGACTGATTTTCTGTTCAACGAGGGCGAGGTCGCGCTCCAGATCAAATGTTCGTACGTCCCACGACGGATCGCCATACGCGAGCTGAAACGATCCCGCGGCAACCGCGAGCGGCTGCGGCGTATCGAGATACGCGGCCCATCCAGACTCGCTGCCCCGTTCTTTTCCCGGAAACACGACTCGACCGGTCCGATCGTTGACTGACGTATACATCCTCCTCGCCGATTCGACCTGCGAGGGCGTAAGGCACGCGTTCGTGGAGGATTCACGGCACTGGAGCACGGCTGGATCGAACGTGCAGGCCTTGGGGTTGCTGATGATTCCGTCAGTGATGCCGTCGCTCTGATCGCATGCCTGAATAACTGCGCGGTTAAGCATTGCAAGCGACGCTGCAGGAATCTTTCCCGCAGGATCCTTGAACACAGGTTTCGATACGGACATGTCCCACGCGTGCATGTGCGCCCAGTTGTTCGCCGGGGCTCCCGCAACGATTCCATCGAAATCGTTTGGATACTTCTGGGCGGCCATAAGACCCTGACGGCCTCCGGTCGAGCATCCATTCCAGTACGAGCGCGCCGGTGCCCGATCGTAGAAAGCGGCGATGACTGCCTTTGCGGCAACGGCCATCTCGTGAACGGAACGCTCGCCGAGATCGAGCAGCTTTTCCGGATGTCCGATGGCGAACACCGAGTTCGCACCCTTATGGCCGGTATCCGTGGCGGCCGTGGCGTACCCGTCCTGCAGCGCATACGCCATTCCGGGATAGGTGATGCTGCCCGCCCAGCCGCCATTGCCGACTTCCTGGAATTTGCCATTCCAGTTCCGAAGCGGCAGCCAGATTTCGCCTTCGATGTTGGAGTCCGCGCTCGGCTTCAACGTGATCGCGACGCGGCAGAACGCCGGCAGCTGGACTGATGGAGTTGTTCCGTTCGTGGCGCCAGCGGGTTGCACCGTGGCGGTGCCGTTGGTGAGGAGCCACGCCGCGGCAGCCTGCCGAGTCGCCAACGTGATGCTCACCTTCGGCAACGTCAACGAAGCTATTCGTTCGCAGCTTCCCGACTGCTGTGCAAACAGTAACGACGGCCAACCTACGACGACCACAGCCGCCAACAGCATGTAAGGTCGGCACATCATCAGCACCTCCCGTCGGCGAATTCTAACGTGGTTGCATCGTTGGATCTTGGATCTTGGATCTTGGAGCTTAATGACAAATTCCCGCCCCTGTATCGGCCGCCGCACCGGTGCCGGTGAGGAATGCCCATGAATAGCTGTCGGGACCGAGTGTCAACTGCAGGACACCGAATGCGCTGAGCCGTGCATCGCTGTTCGCGTGCACCGAGCCGCTCGTCATCATCTCCCCTCCGCCGGTGCCGACGACGAACTCGCGAATGCCGCGTACGGGGTCGAGTTTGCCGTCGGCGTCCTGTGGAGCGAACCGTTCGTACAGATGATCGTGGCCGACGACGACGACTTCGGCGCCGGCCGCGTAGAGTGCTTGCCACAATGGTCGTGTGGCGCGGTTATCTCCATGCGGACCCGAACTGAAGAGTGGATGGTGCCAGTACGCGAGCGAACACCGCGCTCCGCTATCCGCCAGTTCATTGCGCAGCCACTGACCCTGGGCCGAGTTCGCGTCCATCGGGATATTGCTGTTCAGCGAAAGGATCTCCCAGTTGCCTTCGCGATAGGCGTAGTAACCGAGTCCCGCCGGTCCCGCGCGCTCTCCAAAATAATCAAAGTAGGGAATCGCGCCCGGCGCGTCGTAGTCATGATTGCCGGGAGAGGGCCGGGTTCGCGCCTTGTGACGGCCCCAGGTCGGGTCATAACAATTCAGAAAATCACCGGTCGTTCCGGAGGGGTAGGCGTTGTCGCCTGCCGTGAAGATCGTTCCCTGCAGACCGTCGAGCAGTTTGGCCGTTGCTTCGGTGCCCTGTGAGCCACAAGCCGCAATGTCGCCCGCACCAATCAGCACGGTCGTCGCTGAATCGCCGGCAGACCGAATCGACGTCGGACGGGTGACGTCCCATCCACATGCCACGACGACGACAAACCCGAGCACCAGGGCGACGGCTCGACGCACGCGCTAGTGCTCCGCTCGCGCGGTCGCGACCGCGCGCAGGAGGAACATCGGCCGCTCGCGCGCGAACGAGCGCAGAAACGCTACTGCAGCGTCGTGCTCATCCTCTGAGTACGGCTTCACCGTGTCCTGACGCGCCGGTTCTGCGACGAGCATGGCCGCCTGGTCGATTGCCTGTTCGAGCCAGTCGCTGGCGGAGATCGCTCCAGCGCACTGATCGAGGACATCGAGATAACGCGTGCGCAGGTCGGAGAACATCCAGGCGCGGCTGAAGAGAACGTTCTCCTGCGCCCCCTGAAAGATTTGCAAGTCGATCGCCGAGAACGTTCGATCCTTATCCCAGACGATGAGGCGATGCTGGGTGTTGTCGGCAGTGCGATATAGGTAGAAGTTCGCCATGCCGGAATACCCGAGCACGCCGTCCCCCTCCGCCAGACACGTCTCGATTGCGACGTGGGTAACGAACTGTGTCAAGTCGAGATAGCGCTCAACCGACGACCGCCACACGCCATCTACCGGCTGATTCGCTTCATGAAAGAGCGCGCCGATTGGTGTGTAGAGGATGGTGTCCGCGTCCTGTTCGTGTGTCCGTGGCTCGAACACCTCGCGCCATGCCGCAATGTCCGCGAGCTCTTGTCCATAGAACGGCCAGATGAAATGTCGCTCGAACAGGTAACCGTTGCTGTCGTGCCACGTGTGCTCGAGGAACGTCTTGTCGACGGGCTCCACGATCGCATACAGACCCTGGTAGGCGCGGTTGATGTACACGCGCGCGAACGACTCACGCAGCGACGGCTGCCCGAGGCGCGCGAAGAGCTTCATTGCGAGCACCTCGCGGATCATCGACGGGTCGGTCGTCAGGTTATCGAGGACAAGCGATTCGAAGCCGAGAAACCGCTGGCCCGTGACGTAGTGGTTGAAATCGAGCTTGAGTCCGGGCTTGCTGGCGCTCCGGCTTGCCAGGCCGCGCGAGCGCACGCCGATGTTCTGCACGCGTACACCGCGCCAGACGACATCGGCTGGAAAGAAGACATTCTCCCGGTAGCGGTCCCGCAGCTCCGCGAGATCGCGTTCGTTGATCGAAATGAACACGTCCTGCACAGTGCTCGCATCGAACAGCTCGTCACTCGTCTGCGCGGCGATATCGCGGCTCGTGCCAAGAAGCATCAGACACAGGCTTGCGAGCGCTCTGGCTACGGGGATGTGACGCATCGCGGACCTCAAAGCGACAGCTGCAGGCGGACGATCTGGCTCAGGACGCGCAAGTGCGGAAATGGCGCTGCCGCGTCGCCGATGTTCTCGCGCACGACATTGGCCTGCACCTCGCTCCACCGGTTTGGACGCCATGTCAGTCCAAGCGTGATTGCCGCTTCACGGTTCCCAAGTACGACTTCCGCTCGCGGAGCAGTGGAGGAGTTGGTCGCGCCGGCGGCGCTGCCGAAGGTGAGGCGCTCGATGCGCACCGCCGGACGGAGCGTGCCCCCCGCCGGCAGCGCGAGCGTCCACGCGCCGCTCATGTACCAACCGTGCGCCACGAGTGCGGGGAGATCGCTGTTGTCGGCGCTCTGCCGACGACGATCGTCGCTGACACGGATGTACTCCGAGCCGAACCAGACGGGTCCACGACGCCACTGCGCCTCCACGCCGGTACGACGCCGCTGCCCGCGAACCCACACATCAGCGTCGTAATACGACGTGCCGAACAGACTGCGTCCGCGAATCGACGGAAACCCTTCCGCCAGCGGACTCGCGGTCATTGCCGCCCCAACTCTCAAGCCGCGGAGCGCCTTGTGCGACTTGCCGAATGGCTCGACGACGATGCGGCCGGCCACGGTGTGGTCGCCGAACACGCGCGTCGTATTCTTCGGTCGCGCATTGTTGCCGTCGTGGGCAAACACGCCGATCTCGTAGCCGATTCGTTTGCTCCCGAGTCGGCCCTGCGCGAGGACACCGGGGTCGCGTCCAGGCGCGAGGCGGCGCGATACATTCGACCTGTAAAGGAATTTCAGCTGCGATCCGCCGGTCGTCTCCTCGAGACCGAACGGCAGCTTGAAGCGGCCAGCTCGAACTTCGAGATTGCGGGTCAGCTCGTAGGAAGCGAAGACGTCGCGCCACGGTTCGGACGACTCGAATTCCCGCTCCACCTCGAATCCGAGCCGCGGACCGACCCGGCCATGCAGTGCGAGGCGACGGCGACCGACATCGAAGCTGTCGCCGTCGCGTTCGAGAGCCATCTGCGAACGGCGCGTATCGAGCTGCAGGTTCGCGCGCAGCGACAGGCGCAGTACATCTCCCCACGTCACCTCGGGATGTTCGCGCCAACGCAGCTGCCAACCTTCGCCCGAAGGCTCAGGAGCATCCGCATCCTGCGCGGCTGCTGGTGCCGCATGCATCGCGAGCAGCAGCAGCGGAGCGACGGCACGCATCCATTTCATGGCCCGCCCTCCCATCACGGCTTCTTCGCCGCTTCCCACGTGACCGATGAAAGACCGGCCACGCCGCCGTCGAGCAGTTGTGCGCTGACCTCGTCGAGCGAAATCGCGCGATCCATCGATGCGCGATATCGAGCGGACGTCCGCGCGCCGTGCGAAAACTCCATGGTCTCGACGGCGATCCGATAGCTGTTGAACACGTGCGCGACATGCGCGGCGGGAAACGTTCGCCCGTCCGACACCAGCGCCACCTTCATCGATCGCGGGCCGACCTCAGATTTGGCGACTCGAAACAGCAGGAGGCAGGCACAGACGAATAGCGTGCCGACGGCCGCAATGGTCAGCAAGCCGAGACCGGCTGCCATGCCGAGCGCCATCAGCAGAAACAACACGGTGATATCGCGCGGGTCCTCGATCGGCGTACGGAAACGGATGATCGCAGCGGCGCCCGCGATGCCGAACGCGCGCGGCAGCGAATCGCCGACGATCAGCATCATCAGGGCGCCAGCGATGCAGAGCAGTACGTGCGCTTGTTCCATCGGACGCGACAGAGGCGGGCCGCTCTTGGAGCGGCGCTGGATGATGACCACTACCGCTCCGATGGCAGCAGCGACAGCGAGTCGTACGACGGCGTCGAGGATGAAAGACTTCATGGCAGCAACACACGGCTGTCAGACGGACAGCTCACACGGGCGAATTCACGGACTGCGCACGCGCCATCGTCCATGGCGGCGGCGTACTTGGAGAAGGACACGCGCGCGGGTGCGAGCGTGTTGATCAGCGGCATCATCCACTCAGGGACGTCGAAGCCGTGCTTCAATTCGAGCAGCACCGGGTCGGCTGCATTCGATCGCGGCAGCGGCAAGCGACGCCATGCCGTCGCACGGCCTTGCAGGTCGGCCTCGCGGACCGGCTGGTAGTAAAGCTCGCGATCCACCGTCACGGCCGCGACACTCTGCGGATCGCGGAGCGATTCGCGGATGCCGGTCACCAGGACGTGCGGCGCGGCCCCCCACGTTGCGCGGCTGCGCGCGATGACGGCGGCAAGCTCTGCGACAACGAAGGCGCTTCGTTCCTTGCGAATGACGGATCGCGTCTTGCGCTTGACCTCTGAATACAGCACGGTCGCGGGCGGTTCGCCGTAGCGCCGAATCCGCAGCTTGAGACGATCGGCCGCGCGCTCGTGATGCAAACGCAGGAACTGAAGGTCGGGCGTGTCGAGGTAGAGCGAGGTGACCCGTTGCCGCGGCCCGCACGCGAAGGGCTCGGGAACCAGGTAGGCCCTGGCGATGTCGAGGACCCGCTCAGCCACCGACTCGGGCACGCAGTATTTGAGTTCCAGCCGTCCGAAATTCATCACGCCTCTCTTTCCCTAACAACGAAGGAAAGAGCGGCTGATAACAAACCGCTACTGGATCACGGCTTTACGGGATGCCATCCCCAGGTTCCGCCGGGCGTCGTCAAACTCGGGATCGACCGCGAGCGCGTGCCGGAACTCCTGGACGGCTTCGTCCATGCGGCCCGTCGAGGCGAGGGCAATGCCCAGATTGTTGTGGGCTTCGGCCGAATCCGGATTCCACGTAAGCGCCGCGCGCAGGCTCTCGATGGCTTCGTTATAGCGGCGCGCCGCAAGCTGGTCCGTCCCGCGCTGATACGCCTCGACGAATGCCGAGCGCAGGATGGCATGGAGCTCGGGAGACTGTGGAACGACGGCGCCGAGATATCCACTGCCAGCGATCGGATGGGAAGCGTCGCTCGCAACGGTCTGCGCCGGCCCGAGGGGCGGCGCCGTCAGCGCGAGTTTCAGGATAGAGAGATACGTGTCGAGCCCATCGATGTTGCACGCCGGGCACCATGACGCCACCCCGTCCACAGCGATCAAGGACGGAGGTATCGGCTCGTTCCACGGAAGCAAGGACCTTCTTCCATATTCCTGCATGGGCCGATCGTCGGTAACGGGATCGGCATCGCGTGTCGCGGTCCGCAACGTGTTGGATGACGCGACGAACATCCCGACGATGTCGCGGGGCGTACCAAGGTCGAGGTGCTGCAGATCCATCTGCACCGCGGGGGCGTTGCGGAGCGCAGCCGCGATCCGGTTCGGGTCGATTTCGTTCCGCGCGGCGGTTGTGCCGACGAGCAGCAGGTTCGATGAAGCGCCTGACAGCAGCACCGCGTTGGGAAATACGTCGACGAACGACCGAACCATGGACAGGATCATCGACTGCGGAACACCGTAGGCGGGGAGCCACTGCGTCAGATATCCGTTCGGCGTCAGGCGTGCGCGAGCGCGCGCGTAGAACTCGGTCGTGTAGAGCGCCGCGACGCCGGCATGCACAATCGGCGGCGGCTCCAGAGTAATCAGATCGTATTGTGCGGTGTAGGAGCCGGTGTTGACACCTGCCCTTGCACCCATCTGGAGGTGATGGCGGCCGTCGTTGATGTAGACGTTGACCCGAGGGTCGTGCAGGACGTCCCCGTTGAACGCCTTGAAGTAATCCGCGTGTTCGAGGATGTGGCGCGACAGGTCCACGACGTCGACGCGCTTGACCGTCGGGTGCAGCGTTGCTGCATGTGCCGTGTTGCCGACGCCGAAGCAGAGGACGAGCACACGCTCCGGACGGTCGATCATCAGCAGCGGGATGTGCGCCATTGCGCGCATGTAACGCTGCGAGAGCAGCTCCGTTGACGACATTGGATGTCCGTTCGTGACGAGCACGCGACCGCCATCCGGGCCGTCGGTGACGGCGACCAGTTCGGTCACCCCCTCACTGAGCGCATAAGCGCGCTGCGGCGGAAACAGCAGCGCGCGTGATAGCAGGAAGTCGGACGGAAGCAGTACCCATGCGGCGATCGACACGATGGGAATTGCGAGTGCCTTGCGTCCTCCAATCGGAATCATTGCGGCGGCAGCGGCCATCATCAAGACCGTTGCGCTACGTTGCATCCCGAGCACCGGCAGCAGTACGAAGCCGGTGACGATCGATCCGCACACCGCGCCGAACGTGTTGGCCAGATAGAGCAGGCCGGCGCGGCGGCCCATCGAGTGCTGGACGCGTTGAATCATCGCGTTGGCGATCGGAAACGCGAATCCCATCAGCACCGCGGGAAGGCCGACGACAACGAAGATGGGACGTGCGTTGAACCAGAGGTCCGCCAGCGGCGTGGGCAACCCTCCGGGCGTCGCTGCGCGTTCAATCGATCGCGCGTCCGCCGCCGCCAGACCGATAAGCGTCGCCATGACGAACAATGCCTGGACCGCGGTCAGGATACGCGCGGGATTCGCCGCGGGCCTGATACGGCCCGCGCCGCTCAGGACAAATGCCCCGAGCAGCGACCCGATGCCCATGCCGAGGAGGATGACCGCGAGCAACAGCGCAAACACGGCGCGGAACTCGCCGAGCAGGATGGAGAAGTCGCGGAACCAGAGGATCTCCATGCCCATGCCGGCGGCGCCCGTAAGGACGAGGGCCGCTGCCGCGGCCGTCACCGGGATCCGGCGTTCGGGATTGGGGATTCGCCGTTTGTTTGGAGCTTGGATCTTGGAGCTTGGCACCTGGAGCTTGATTTGGAGCGCTCCTGCGGCAGTCACGAAGTTCAGCGCGACGGCGACCATCTGAGTCGCGCTCAGGCCAAAGGACGGCACAAGGGCGTAGTCGGTAAGAACGCATCCGAGCGCGGCGCCGAGGGTGTTCGCGCCGTAGAGCAGCGCTATGCTTTGGGAAAGCTCCACGTTCCAAGGTCCAAGATCCAAGCTCCAACCTACGCGCTTGGAATGTGGAGCTTGGAATTTGGAATCTGGAATTTCACCAGCGTGCCGGATCAGGGCGGTCAGAGTCGCGCCCATCAACAGAGTGATCGGCGTGAGCAGCACGATGGCGATGGCGGTGCGCGCCGCGTACGACGCGAACGACAACACGTACCAGCCATCGGCGCCGCGGGTATACGAAGAGACCGCTGCTGACAGATCGCCGAGATGCGGCAGCGCGAGCGAGACCGCGAGACCGAGTACGCCGATTCCACCTTCGAGAAACGCGAACGCGCGAACCATCGACATCGCGGGGCGGCGGTCCGCCAGAATGCCGAACGCGAAGCTGCCCGCACCCAGGCCGAGCATGAAAACTGCCGTCACGATCGAGGCGGAATAGATCGTGTTGCCGAAGACGTTGGCGAACACGCGCACCCATACCACCTCGTAGACGAGCGCGCTGACACCGGAGAGAAAAAACAGCAGGTAAATCACGGTCGCCGGCAGGCTACAGCCATCCGTCTCTCCTTGACAAACATCGGCTAATGACGCAACGTGTGCGGGTTTCCGTACTCCAATTCCCCGGTAAATCGAAGGAGAGCAGAGGAATGAATCGTCTTGTCATGACCGCGTTGGCTCTCGCGGTGCTGACTGGACTTGCGGCGCCCGCGCGCGCGCAGGTCGTCGGCCAGATCCAAGGCACCGTGACCGATGCGCAGGGGGCGGTGCTGCCCGGCGTGTCGTTGACCCTGCGGAATACCGAAACCGGCGCCGTGCGTACCACGGTCAGCGAAGGCGACGGCCAGTACCGTTTGTCGGGACTGCAGCCGGGCACGTATGAACTGAAAGCGGAGCTGCAGGGCTTCGCAACCGTCGACGTCGAGCGCTTGACGATTACCATCGGCCTGCAACTGCAGCAGGACCTCAAGATGCAGCTTCAGAGCCTGCAGGAAACGGTCACTGTCACGGGTGAGGCGCCCGTGATCGAAGTGACGCGCACCGAGGTCGCGCAGGTAATCACGCAGGAGCAGATCGACACGCTGCCGATGACCGACCGCCAGCCAGCGAGCCTCGTGCTGCTGCTGCCCGGCACCAACATGGACAACACGCAGGTGCGCCGCGCGCAGGCGAACATCGGCGCCGGCGGCATCAACAACCAGATGAACGCGTACTTCCTCGACGGCGCGTCCAACTGGTCCACGAATTCCGGTCAGCAGCACGCGGAGATGCCTCAGCTCGCCATCCGCGAATTCCGTGTGAACGTCGCGCAGGCGTCCGCCGAGCATGGCGGCAACGTCGCGGGTCTGGTGAGCATCGTCACGCGCAGCGGAACGAACCGCTTCAGCGGCGAGGCGCTCGAGTTCTTCAAGAACCAGAACCTGCAGGCGCGCGACAAGAACGCGGAGGACGTCGGCGCGGCGAAGCCGGACTACAAGCGAAACAACTGGGGGCTCGCGCTCGGCGGACCGATCCTCAAGGACAAGGTGCACTTCTACAGCGCCATCGAGTATCAGACGGAGAACAAGTCGTTCACCGTCAACACGGGCCAGCCGCAGTTCTACAACAAGCTCGAAGGAGTGTTTCCGACCAACTATCTCCGCCACAAGTATTTCCTTCGCGGCGACTGGCAGATGTCGCAGGCGCAGAGCGTGTTCGTCCGCTGGGGACGCGACTTCGAACATATCGACTGCGAAGCCTGCGGCGGAAGAAACGCGGCCTTCAGCCAGAGCTACGTCGAGTCGCCGCGCGACACGAACGTGGCCGGGCATACCTGGGTGATCAGCAATCGTGCGCTGAACGAGTTCCGGATCCAGTACCCGGCGCGTTTGTGGAACGCGAACGGACCTCCCGGGACGCCGGTGTGGGACCGGCCGGGAGAATTCCCGCCTGAACGATTCAACGGCTATACGCAGGTCTACAACTTCCCGAGCCTGCAGTGGGGGTCGGCGAGCGCCAGCCTCAACTTCACGAAGCGCTTCGAGCTGAAGGACGATTATTCGTACTCGGCGGGGGCGCATCAATGGAAGTTCGGCGCCGGGTACGAAAAGTACATCTCGCCGGAAGACGTCGTGGCGAATCTGGGGACCTGGACGTTTGCGACCGACCAGTTCTTCGACGGATCGGCGGGGGCAATTGCGGCGCTCAGAAACCCGGTCACGTTCACCGCGTCGTTCCCATCAACCGTGCGCAAGCTGCGCAACTACTGGTTCAACGGCTACGCGCAGGACGAATGGAAACCGCTCGCCACTCTGACGCTGAACCTCGGCGTCCGCTATGACCTCCAATACCATTCGTTCAACAACCAGCTCGACTTCACCGGCCGCGAGGTGCTGAAGCAGCTGATCAACCCCACGTCGCGTCACGACAACAACAATATCGGGCCACGCGTCGGTGCCGCGTGGGACGTCCGCAACAATGGAAAGACGCTCGTGCGCGGCGCCTACGGACGCTTCTACCAGTACTTGCCGCAAGGCGGGCTGCGCAACGAGCTCGGGACGCTGTTGCAGAACAGCGTCAGCATCACCAACCCGTCGTATCCGGATCCGTACGGCGGATTGTCGCCACAGGCGTTCGTCACCGTGTCGGCGCGGCCGAACGTGAACATCCTCGACGACGACATTCAGAACATGATCGGTGACACCGTGACGGGCGGCGTCTCGCGGCAGCTGATCGCGAACCTGGCGCTGCATGTGGACGGCGTCTACACGAACCTTCGCCACTTCTCGCGCACGGAGAACATCAATCAGCCGCGGCCGGCGTTCGACTTCACGACGCTCGATGCGGCGACGGCGGCCAAGATCGCGGCGTTCTCGGCGGCGCAGCTCAACGCCGCGCGTCCGCTGGCGAACTGGGGCAACGTGACACAGCTCACCGCCAACGGCTGGAGCAACTACCGCGCGCTCTACGTGCGCCTCGACAAGCGCATGGCGAACCGCTACATGTACCTGATCTCGTACACGCGCGACTGGACGACCAACTCGGTGGACAGCGTGTCCGACTTCTACCATCCCGACCTCGACACGGGCCCGAGCGGGCGCAAGCACACGCTGGTGGCCAGCGGCACGGCACGGCTGCCGTACGACATTACATTCGGCGCGGTCTGGACGATTCGTACCGCGCTGCCGTACAGTGCGCTCTCGGGCGTCGACTTCACCGGCGACGGTACGGTCGACTTCGTACCGGGGACGAGCCGCAATCTGGCCGGACGCGACAGCAAGAACACCGCGTACGTGCTGCAGAAGGTGAACGAGTGGCGCGCGGTGCGCAACCTGGCGCCGATTCCCGCCAACCAGCTGCAGAGCAGCGACTTCAATCGCTTCGACCTCCGCGTCAGCCGCGCCGTCGCGATTGGCGGCGGCCGCAGCGTGGATCTCGTCGCGCAGGTGTTCAATCTGTTCGGCCGCGATAATCTGGTTGGCGGCACCGGCGGCACCTTCGTCAACAACGCGTTGTCGAACGCCTTCGGCAAGTACGGCGTGGCGGGTCCGCGCCAGGAAGCGGAAGTCGGGATCAGCTTCAAGTTCTAGTTACCGTAGGGCGGGTCCTGAGGACCCGCCAGATTTTCCGGGAATGTTTGGAGGAGTAATGAGAGGGACACGCATCACAACGCTCGCGCTTGCCTGCCTCGCCACCGGCGCTCTGATCAGCGCGCAGACCGCGGGGCCGGCGCCCGGCGAGTCGCTCAGCCAGAGCTATCGCGGCAGCCAGTCGCGCAACGTCGAGTATCAGAAGATCGCGCCCTTCAAGGTGATGGACAACGTCTATTACGTTGGACCGGGCAGCGTGTCGGTGTGGCTCGTGCCGACCAACGCGGGACTGATCCTGATCGACACGGCGCAGGAGCCCTATGTCGACACGGTGATCGACAACATCCGTAAGGTCGGCTTCGACCCGAAGAATATCAAGTACATCCTGCTCACGCACGGTCATCTCGATCACTTCGGCGGCGCCAACAAGATCAAGGCGCTCTCCGGCGCGCGCGTCGCGCTCACCGAAGGCGATTGGAACTTCATGGAACAGCAGGCGAAGGCGCGTCCGCCGAAGGCGGGTGACGAGCCGCCCGCCCGCGACATGGTGATCAAGGAAGGCGACACGATCACGCTCGGCGACACGAAGATCAAGGTCTACGTGCTGCCGGGTCACACACCCGCGTCACCTGCCTACGAGTTCACGGTGTACGACAACAAGAAGCCGTACAAGGGTTTCGTGTTCGGCGGCCCGGGGCCGCGCAATGGCGTCCAGGGCGGCACCGAGTTCCTCCAGAGCATCGAGCGGCTCGAGAAGAACTTCACCGACGTTCAGGTTGCCCTGAACGTGCACAGCTATCTGAATAGCTACCCGTATCCGAACAACATGGGGATTCTGGAGCTGCGCGACGTCAAGGCGAAGAATCCGAACGGGCCCAATCCGTTCATCAACAACGCGCTATGGCGTCAGTGGCTGAAAGATGCGCACGCCGGCGCGGTGAAGTACATCGCCGAGGAGAAGGCGAAGGCGGAGAAGGGGCAGACTAACTAAGCTCCAAGCTCCAAGTTCCAAGTTCCAAGCTCCAAATCCCAAGGGTTGGTTGCGCGGCAACCAGCTTCTTGGGATTTCGTTTCTATGCTGGCTGATCGCGGAGGGCAGTCGTTTCGAAACGCGCGATTATGGTTCGAGCGATGCGACGTAGGCGCTGATCGCGATCGCGTCGTCTTCGCTGAGCTTGGCGACGGGTGCCTTCATGAACGCGGCATTGGTGCCCGCGCGGGCCCCCTGCTGGAAGTCATAGAGCGCGCGGCCGATGTAGCTCGCCGACCGGCCGGCAATGGTTGGCACGATGACGTTCTTCAGCATCATGCCGCGCATGTCGGCGCCGTGGCACGTGCCGCACTTCGCCGTCGTCACCAGCGCTTCGCCCTTCTTGATGCTGCCAATCGGCGCGTAGGCGACGAATCCTGAACGCGGATTCCGCAGGATGTTCGTCTGATACGTATCCTCCGGCATCTCGACGATGCGATTGCCGAGCGGAATCGTGTCGCTGCCTTCCTCCTTCAGGAAGAGGCCGTTGACTGTCGCGGTGAACTTCGGGACCGTTTCCGACTCCACGACACGCACCCATTTCGTGTACTTGACGGACGAGAAGTAGTCGGCCGCCGCCTGCGCTTCGGCATCCGTCAAATTGCGCGCGATGGCCTGCATCTCGTATCCGTTCGCCTTGTTGGGATCGGCTGTGTGCCGCTTGCCCGACTTGAAGTCGGCGAGCTGCTGCAGGATGTAGTCGCGCGGCAGTCCCGACACGCTGCCATTCTGCATCAGCCCCTTGCCGTTCGGCAGATGGCAGATGCCGCACGCGCGCACGCCGTTGGCCTCCTTGCCGTGCGCGACGATGTCGGGCATCGGCGGGTGATCGTTCGGAAACCAATCAGCCGGGTTGTAGCGCGCGTTGATCTGTGCGACGGAGAACGTGCGCTCGCTGCCGGCAAGCGTGCGCGGCGTGTTGTTCGGATCGGTCGGCAGCCCCCCGGGACGATCGCACGGATCGGCGCGCTCGCCCTGGCACTTCTGCGTGTAGTCACCCGGGTTGGCGGGATAGGCAATGTATCCGTACGCCCACAGCGGAATCATCGTCATCTGCGCGCGCACCACCAGCGATGCCGCGGCGCACAATATTCCGACCAGCAGGACTCGTCGCATGACCGGAGTCTACACTAGGTAAATGGACGAACCGGATATCTACGCGGCGATCGGTGAGGACGGATTTCACCGGCTCATCGCCGCGTTCTACCGGCAGGTGCCGGGCGATGACATTCTCGGGTCGATGTATCCGCGCCACGATCTCGCCGGCGCGGAGCAGCGGCTTCGCGACTTTCTCGTCGGCCGCTTCGGCGGCCCGCAGCGCTACATCGAGCAGCGCGGCCACCCGCGGCTGCGCATGCGACACATGCCGTTCGCCGTCAACCCGGCGGCGCGGCAGCGATGGATGCAGCTGATGATGAATGCGCTCGACGAAGCCAAGCTGCCGTCCGACGTTGACGCGTTCCTGCGCGAGTTCTTCGAAGGAGTGTCCGCTATGCTCGTCAATCGCGCGGATTAGTTGGCGGGTGGTCGTTAGTGGTTTGTCGTCGGTAGTAGGAGTTACCGTGCGTAAACAGGATCTCTCCCATCCCGCACAACGCGCAGAGCTGCTCGAGCGGCTGCGACGGCTCACGCCCGCGAGTCCGCGCGGGTGGGGACGTATGACGCCGCATCAGGCGGTATGTCATTTGAGCGATGCATTCCGCGCGATGATGCGCGACACGCCCGTCACGTCGATCGGCAATCCATTCTCGCGCACCGTCATCAAGTGGGTCGCGCTCAACGCGCCGGTGAAATGGCCGCCGGGCGTGAAAACGGTGCCGGAAGTGGATCAGGAGATTGGTGGCACCAAGCCGGTTGAATTCCTGCGTGACCGGCAGCAGCTCGAGCAGTTGATGGAGCAGTTCGCGACGCGAACTGGAGAGTACCAGCCGCACCCGATTTTTGGCCGTCTGACGCAAGCCGAGTGGCACCGCTGGGGCTGGCGGCACATGGATCACCACCTGCGCCAGTTCGGTGTTTAATACGCGCCATGAGCGACCAGGCGCTGCGCGATCACCTTGTCAGGGCCCTCGATTGGCAGGAGGCGCATGTCGGTTTTGACGACGCGGTGAAGGATCTGCCGCCGGAGAAACGCGGCCAGCAGCCGCCCGGGTTCGCGCACAGCGTGTGGCAATTGATCGAGCACATGCGCATCGCGCAGGACGACATTTTCGACTTCTGCGCCAACCAGCGATACGTCCATACCATGAAGTGGCCCGACGACTACTGGCCGAAGGATGCGGCGCCGCCGAATTCCGCCGCATGGGACGAGTCGGTGGCGTCGTTCAAGCGCGGACGGGAGAAGTTCAAGACTCTCGCCCGCGACACAAAAGATTTGTACGCGTTGGTGCCGACCGGCAAGGGACACCAGACATACCTTCGCGCGCTGCTCCTCGTCATCGACCACAACTCGCATCATCTCGGCCAGATCATCGCGGTGCGCCGCGCGGCGGGAGCCTGGCGATGACCTTGATGGGCGGCCGCACGGCGGAGCAGTGGGTCGCGCAGTACGCGACCAGCCATCAGCACCCGGCCAACCGGTTGTGCCACACCCTCGGCATCCCCCTCATCGTCATTTCGATTGGGTGGTTCGTCATCGCGTGGCTGCTATCCGCGTCGCTCTGGATGCCCATGACGGTGTTTCTCGTTGGATGGGCGCTGCAGTTTGTCGGACACGCGTTCGAGGGCAAGGCGCCAGAGTTCTTCCACGACTGGCGGTTCCTCTTCGTCGGCCTGCGGTGGTGGGTGGCGAAGATTCGCGGCCGCGCATAAGCGCGCGTGAAGGCTAGGACAGGCGCTTCTCGATCCGCCGATCGGGGATGAACCAGACGAGCGCGACGGCGACGTAGATCGCGTAGGCAAGCCAGCGATCCACGAACGCCAGCGGGATCGCGGCCGCATACATCGCCAGCGACGCGTAGCCTTTGGCGTCGCTGCCAATCGCTTCTTTGAGACGCGAATGCTCGCCTTGCGCCGCGATGATCGCGCGCTGCAGCACCGTGTAAGAGATTGCGCACAGCAGCAGCACCGCGCCGTACAACGCGGTCGGCAGCGGTGCGAAGTTATTGCGCCCCATCCAACCGGTCGCAAACGGAATCAGCGATAGCCAGAAGAGTAGATGCAGGTTCGTCCAGAGAATAGCGGCCGTCATGCGGTCGGCGGCATGAATCAGATGGTGATGGTTGGTCCAGTAGATGCCCAGGATGACGAAGCTGAGGACATAGGTGATGAAGACGGGCACGACTGGCAACACGGCATCCCAGTCGGCTCCCTCTGGAATGCGCAGCTCCAGCACCATGATGGTGATGAGAATGGCGATGACGCCGTCGCTGAACGCTTCGAGACGCGTCTTGTTCAATTGAGACGCGATGCGGGGATGCCGATCGTCATCGCAAACGTCCGCAGCTGCGACTGGATGATGCGGATGTTCTTTGCTCCCATACGCAGCAACTGCTTCTGTGCGCCGTTTAGCGACTCGAGACGATCGTCGGAATATTGGTAACCGATCCCCTCGCCGGCCTGTTCGACCCGTACGTCGCCGTCGATCGCCGGCACCTTCAGCAGGTCGACGATGGCACGCGCGACGCCGTCGTCAATCGACTCCTGGTTGCCGAGCTCGTCGTACGCCGTTTGCAGCAGCGGCTTGAACGACCGATAGAGACGCCCCGCGGATTGGGCATCGATCGACGCTGCGGCCGCCGCGATCGGTGCGAACCGCTCGTAGTTGCGTCCGTCGATGACGACCTGGCTGCCGCGCGTCGTTACGCGGAACTGGCCGGCCGGCTTGAGCACCTGCAGATGCCGCGACGGATTCATGCCGTGCGAGATGTTGTCTATAACGACGACAAAGTTCCGGATCAGACCTTTGGTGTTGAGCCACGCGGCCACCAGCCGATTGGATGACAGGATGCCGATGCGTTGACGCACCAGCGCATCGCTGTCGTCGAGCGGCGGCAGGTCGATGTGTTCGACGTCGTCTGCGACAGCTTTCGGTGCCGGAGCCGCCGCCTTCGTCTCCGCCGGTCGAGTCGTTGGAGCCGTTCGTCCCCGCAGCAAGTAATACGCAACGGCGCCGACCACGACGAGTGCGAGCAGGGCAATGACCACGACGCGCAGCGCACCACCTCCGCCGCTGCCGTAGCCTCCCGACGTGAGCGTGTTTTCCGTCGGCGCCTGATATTCGTAGTCGCCTATGCCTGCCATGCCGCGGATGTTAGCAGGTAAAATCCTGAAGTAGCCAACATGCATCCTGCACTCATGGACGTGCTTGCCGCGCTCGATCAATCGCGCGAACGACTGCGTGCCGCCGTCGAACGCGTCCCCTCACTGCAACGCGATCATCGTCCGAGCGCGGAACGATGGTCCGTCGCCGGTGTCGTTGAACATCTCGCGCTCGTCGAAGAGCGGTTCACCGTCCTGATCGGCGATAAGCTCGAGCGTGCGCGGGCGGCGGGACTTGGTCGCGAAGATGGTTCTCCGGCGTTGTTGTCCACCGAGATGCGAACGCGGCTCGTCGATCGCAGTGAGCGGCGCCAGGCGCCCGATCCAACGCACCCGACCGGTCTCGATTGCAGCGCTGCGTGGCAACGCGCGGAGGCGGCGCGCGCCGCCTTCCGTCGCTTGATCACTGGCGCCGACGGCCTCGCCCTGGGCACCGTCGTTCACGAACACCCGCGCTTCGGCGCACTGAACGTGTATCAGTGGGCGGGGTTCCTGGCCGCCCACGAAACGCGACACACTGAGCAGATCATCGAGATCTCCGGCACGCTGCAATGAGGGTCGGTGTTCTCGCTTTCAAGCTCCTGAAAGCGTGACCCGATAGGAACGAGCGATGACTGGTTCGCTCTTTCGCGCAGCCGTCCTTTCCATCCTGGGCTTCGCCACCGTGTCGTGCGGCGCCCCATCACCGAACGATATGTTCCAGGTCGGTGGCAGGTATTACGAATACCTCCACCCCGGCGGGCTTGCGATTGAATCCGGCTGGCGGCAGGTGGATCTCTACCGCGACGACAACGGCAAGCGGACGCTGCTTGCGCGTGACATCGAATCGGAGCGGTACTACAAGGAGCAGGACTGCCTCCTGTACACGACCGGTCACTACTCCATGCAGCACGTGACGTTTGCCGCGTGCGGCGCGGGCGACCCGTTGAGACTGGACACGCATGAATGGGACTACTGGCGGATGGACCCCGACGCGTTGCGGAGGAAGGGGCCGACGGATGTCATCGATGGTGTTCCCGTCGTCGAGACCGTGCCAATCGACGAGATCAAGATCGCAGTCGCCCAGCGCGTGCTCCCGACCGTACACATCCGTCCGCTCGATCCCAACTTCGAGCGAGGAGACAACGGACGCACGCCGGTGATGGACGCCGTCGATCCGGCGGCATCTGGCGGCAGCATCGAGCAACGCCTCGTCGTGCTCCAGTCGCTCATTGCCCACGGGGCGAATGTCAACGCAGGCGATCGCCGCGGCGTGACCCCTTTGATGTTCGCCTGTCAGCGCGACGATCCGGCGTTCATCCAACCGCTGCTTGATGCGGGTGCGGCGGTGAACGTGGCGGATGACCTTGGGCGCACGCCGCTGATGATTGCCGCGGAGAGCTTCCGCAACGAGACGGTCAAGGTCCACATGCTGCTCGACGCCGGCGCCGACGTGACGATGCGCGACGATCAGGGACGCACCGCGGCCGAGCGCATCAGCAGCAGCTCGAATGCCGAGCTTCGTTCTCTCCTGAACGCGCAATAATCAGGTGGAGGGGATCCCATGCACGTTGACCTGAACGCAGACGAGGCGGCGATGCTGAAAGCGCTGCTGAACGACTGTATCCCTGACCTGAAGCGTGAGATTGCGCGCACCGACAATCACCGGTTCCGCCACGAGCTTGTGCAGCGCGAGGAATTGTGCGAGCGGTTGATTGCGCGTCTCGACTCGGATGCGTCGCGTACTCCGGTTGCGCCGGCACTGTAGCCATGATTCGCAAGCTGAAGTCAGGCGAGTACCGGCTCTACTCGCGTAAAAAGGATCCGAAGACGGGCCGCCGCAGAAATCTCGGCACCTTTGGCAGCCGCGCCGCCGCCGAGAAGCACGAGCGGGCGGTGCAGTACTTCAAGCGACGTTAGAGCCGTCCGACGAAGCCACTGATAACGGGAACCCGCCGTCCTGCGGCCGCTGCTGCTGCGTCCGCTGCGGTCTCGGCATCGAGATCGCAGAACGTGCGCAGCATGTCACCTTCCATCGCCGCAACTGGAATTCCGTTGCGATAGACGATCCGCGTGGAAGCGGAAGCGCGGATGCGTTCATCGCCCGTGACGATGCCGGTGAGATTCAGCGGATCGGCGCCGCTGATCGTGGTGAGGCGATCGTCGTGTGCCGTGCGACGGACCTCGCGCAGACGCTCCACGGCCTCCGGTAGAGCGAACTGTTCCCCTGACATTCCCGAGACGAACCGACCGCCGCGAATGTCGCCGCGCGCTTCGAGGCGGCGATACACGCGCGCGAGCTCGCGCCATGGCACGTCGAGCGACTCACGCGTCAGCAGACGTCGGAACACGACGCCGTAGCGGCGCAGCAGGGTCAACGCGAATAGCTCTATCGTTCGTTCGGATTGTTCGAGACGTTCGGATCGTTCGATGAGCGACCAACGACCGGCCGCTTCGGCGCGATTCATCCGCGCCGGCCAGTGGTTGGGCGAGGTCCCGATGATCGCTCGCAGGCCCGCGAATCCATCGGAGCTGATGGCGCCGGCGGCCACGAGATCGGCAATTACGACCCGCAGCTGCTCGTCGTCGAGGTCACAGGCTGCCGCGATCTCGTTCGCGAACGACGCACCACGCTCGCGCAGGAACGTCAGTACGGGACTCTCGGGTGGCGTTTCGCTGCTGCGTGACAGCTGCAGCCACGCGTCGGCGTGCTCGCGGAGGAACAACGCAATCGGCGTCGCGCCAACGACCTGCGTCGGCGCGCCTTCGCCGAAGGCTACGGCACCGTCTCGGGGAAGCGCGCCGGTTCGACGCGCGGAGGCGGAAGCGCGCGACAGACGCGCCCACGCGACCGAGCCGGTCAGGCACAACATGTCGAGCATCGTCGGATCGTACTGGCCGACCCGTGCCGCGAGCACGTCGCGCTCCCACGCGCGGGCTGGCAGCTCGACACAGTCAAGCTGCGCCACGACCTCTCGCAGGCCGTCGAGACCGGTGAGACGCGACGCTGGTTCGACGTGCTGCCATGTGAACAGGAAGCGCATGAACTCGGCGGCGTTGACCGGCGCGATTTCCGCGCGCAGCCGGTTCAGGGTATAGCGATGAATGCGCGCGAGCAGCCGTCTGTCGCACCACTCAAGTGGTAGCGTCTGGCCGGCATCCAGGATCCTCGCTCCAGCATCCGGCGAAAAGTGCCCGCGCAGCACCGCGCCCTCCGACTCCAGCGCCAGCAAGGCCGCGTCGGCCTCGTTCGTCGCGATGCGGAGCGACTCCGCAAGCGCCAACGCCGTAGTTGGCCCGACGATGGAGAGTCGGCTGCGGAGCAACTCGAGGATCGCCTGCTCACGTGTCCATGCGCGTGCGGCCCGCGAGGGCGGAGCGCTGATCGGTGGTTCCAGCGTTGCTTCAGGATGAATGGCTAGAAATTCGGGCAGACGCTCGGCAGCGATCCAGATGCGGATCCCGGCTTTCGAATCCCGAGTCCCGGCCTGGAGTCCGCACGTTGCGCATGTCGCCCGCCCCGTTTCGGTCAAACCGGCTACTGGAATCGAGATTTCGGTTGGAAGAAGGAATCCCGCAATCAGCAACGCATCGTGCAGTTCGTCGGCGTCCTGCGGATCGGGCCGCTCTTCATCGCGCACGCGCCCAATCGCGTCGGCATCGAGCACACGCATCTCGCTGCCCGCCCGATCCGCCGGCACGCGCGTTTGCACCGCCTGCGTCCGCCGCTCCTCGAGCGGTGCATCGTCCATGAACGCGTACGGCTTGGCATTGAGGATCTCGTGCGCGAATGCGGAAGGCTCGGGCGTGTCCCGCGCAACGAGGCGCAGCTCGCCGGCGTGGATTCGATTCAGCACGGCGATTAGACCGGGGAAGTCCATCGCTTCCTCGAGGCAATCGCGCATCGTCTGATTGACCAGCGGATGGTCGGGAATCTCGCGATCGCCCGGAATGTTCTCCAGGCACGCTGCGGCATCCGGAAAGACGGCGGCCATCAGATCGTCGGCCTGCATGCGCTGCAGCTGCGGCGGCACCTTTACGCCGCCGCGACTGCGCGGCACCGCGAGCGAAATCGTCGTGTTCCACCGCCAGCGTGTCTTGAACACGGGCGCATCGAGGAGCGCCTGCACGAGGATGTCGCGCGTCGTTGCCGGGTGCAGATACCGGAATACATCGGAAAGCGGGAACGAATGCTGCGGTCCGAGTGACAGCAGCAATGCATCTTCCGTGGCGGCTGCCTGCAGCTCGAAGTTGAACTGACGGCAGAAGCGCTTCCGCAGCGTGA
>Ga0310811_10000568_pt1 | contig 47308 bp, 50 predicted proteins | sample YCmetagenome_FD_207642 | JGI IMG/M metagenome (GOLD analysis project Ga0310811, IMG submission 207642) | Soil microbial communities from experimental microcosm in Duke University, North Carolina, United States - YC | ecosystem: Engineered > Artificial ecosystem > Soil microcosm > Unclassified ...
GCTGCAATGCATGCCTGGCGCCTCATTCAGCATGCCGACAACCAGGTCGCGCCGCTCTCGATAGGTCTCCGCGCGCGCGCGCAAAAGATCCTGCGGTCCATCGAGCGCCGCCGTCGCGGCCGCCTGTCCGATTGTCGACACGCCGCTGGTCGTCTGACCCTGGACATTGAGCATGGCGTTAATCAGCGATTTCGGTCCGCCGGCATAACCGATACGCCAGCCGGTCATGGCATAAGCCTTGGAAGCACCGTTCACTGTCAGCACCCGATCACGCAACTTCGGCTCGACCTGCGCGATGGTGCAGAACTCAAAATCGCCGTAGATCAAGTGCTCGTACATGTCATCGGTCATGACCATGACGTGCGGATGCTTCAGGATCACGTCGGCCAGCGCCCGCATCTCGCTTCGTGTGCAGGCCGCACCGGTCGGGTTGCTGGGGAAATTGAGGATCACCCATTTCGTCTTTGGCGTGATGGCGGCATCGAGGTCTTCGGGTCGCAACTTGAAGCCGCTGTTCTCCGTGCACCGCACGATCACCGGCACGCCGCCCGCGAACTTCACCATCTCGGTGTAGCTCACCCAGCACGGCACAGGCACGACGACCTCATCACCTGGATCGATCGACGCCATCAGCGCATTGAAGATCGCCTGCTTGCCGCCGTTGGTCACGATGATCTCGTCGAGCGCGTAGTCGAGGTCGTTGTCGCGCTTGAACTTGCGTTGGATCGCTTTCTTCAGCGCCACCGTGCCGCTCTGGGGCGGATATTTCGTGTCACCGCCCTGCGCGGCCTGCCCCGCGGCAAGCACAGCGTTGTCGGGAGTTGCGAAATCGGGCTCGCCCTGCGAGAGCGCGATGACATCTCCACCCTTGGCCCGCGCCAGCGCGGTCATGGCACTCGATGCCCCAACCGCGACATCGCGCAGACGAGCAGCAGGAACGAACATGGTGACGCCCTTCCAACAAGAATTGGGGTTCAGTTAATCGTATCGTACAATCAAATCTCATTTTATAGAATGAAAAGGATGCGTCAACTCAGCGAGCTTTGCCTGCAAGACGCCTAGCCGATTGTTTCGATCGATGGCGCGTTACTGGGGTGCCCAGCCAAAGATGGCGGAGAGTTCAGCAGCGGACTTGGCGAGCAGTGGCGCCAGCACGCTTGCGGAATCGGCCGTCAGCCGGAAGGCAGGGCCCGACAGGGTCAGGGCGCCGATGAATGTGCTCCCACCACCCAGGATCGGCGCACTCACCGACGCGGTCTCCGCGATGCGCAAGCCCGACGTGAAGATCGGTGCGAACGGCCCATCGACCGCCCCGACGTTGCGCCCGGGCAAGCGCCGGAGAACAAGGCCGGTTGCCGTCTCATCTGTCGTTAGGGGCGATGCTTGCGCAAGCGGCGCAGCATCGCGGACGGCCTGGTCGGCCTCCACGCGCACCACGCAAATTCGCATGTTTCCTTCAACCAAATAGAAGGAAGCGCTCTCTCCGGCCTCGGCCGCCAAGGCGACCAGGCGGGGCCTGACTTCACGGTCAAGATGCAGCGACTCGCGGAAGATCGCTGCCAGCGACAAGAGCTGTCCACCCAGCCGAAATCCGCCAACCGGAAGTTTCACCAAAAGGTTGGCGCGCTGCAGGGACACGGCCAACCGCAGGATGGTGCTTTTGTTCAAACCCGTCCGGTTCGCGAGCTCGGCCAAGGTCAAGGCGCCATCCCCCGGCCGAAAGGCCTGGAGCAGAGCCAGCGCCCTATCGACTGCTATCGTGCCTTCGCCACTCATTACCGCGTGCCCTTCGTCCTTGGTTCCCATCCATAGCTTGCCGAACGACAGCCCGGATAGGTGGTTGCGATTATCATTTCATTAAATGAAATATATTGTCATCTGACGCAACGAAAGTTAAAGTTGGGCGAACTTGGTTGCTTCAGAAGGGTTCACCATGAAGCGTCGCTCGTTGCTTGCCCTCCCCGCTCTGCTGGCTGCACCGCACGTGGTGCGCGCTCAAAAGAGCTATCCCAACGAACCTGTCTCACTTGTGGTCGGCCTCGCCCCAGGCGGTTCTGGCGATGGCACGATGCGCATGGTGGCGGCCAAGGCGACCGAGGAATTCGGCGTGCAAATGATCGTCGACAACCGGCCCGGCGGCGCTCAGACGATCGCGCCCACCAAAGTCATGCGAAGCAAACCCGATGGCTACACGCTCATACAGACCACGACGAGCGCGTTTGGAACCGTCCCCTATTTCCAGCAAGTGCCGTACAACGTCGAGACGGACTTCACCTACATTGCGCAGTACGCAAGGCTTCCATCGCCCAACTATGTACTCGTGGACAGTCCCATCCAGAGCTGGGCGGAGCTGATCGCCTTCGCGAAGGCGAACCCCGGCAAGCTGCGGTGGGCGGCGGCCACGCCGTTTTCCGCACCGCATCTCGCTAATGCCGCGGCGTTCCAGCAACTCGGGCTCGATACCATCTTCGTACCGTTCAAGGGTGGCGCCGAAGCCGTTTCGGCCCTGCTCGGCGGTCATATCGATCTCGTCGTCTCATCGGACTACGGTCCGCTGTTATCGGCCGGGAAAGTCCGACTGCTTTCGGAAATCGGCGATGATCGCATGCCGGGCATGGAAAACATCCCGACCTTCGGCGAGCTTGGTTATCCGCTGCCGGCCCGGATCATTTTCGGGATCGCGGGCCCTGCGAACCTTCCATCCGACGTCGTCCAAACCTGGATCCGCACCCTCCAGAAAATGAACGCCTCTCCCGACTGGAAGACTCTGATGGGGCGTTACATGGCGCTGCCGTCGCTGGTGCTCGGCGATGATTTTCGCCGGCAAATGGTCGACGACTATCAACGGCTCGGCAAGATCCTGCCGGGGCTCAAGATCGAACATTAGATCGGAGGACAAGCAATGATTGGCTTCAGGATTCTCGAGCGTCGCCGTCAGGTCGACAAGACGACCGTCGAGAAGTTCCGGGAAATTCCAGTCGCCAACGTAAGCGATGTGATGTCGCGCATGACAGCAGGCGGCGCGGCCCTCCGCCCTCTGCACACGGGTGGTGTGCTGGCGGGCCCGGCCGTCACGGTGAAGACCCGTCCCGGCGACAATCTCATGGTGCATCACGCCTTCAACACAGCAGCACCTGGCGATGTTATCGTCGTCGATGCCGGTGGTGATCTCACGAATTCGATTGTCGGCGAGCTGATGCTCACTCACGCCAAAGTGCGCGGCATTGCGGGCGTCGTGATCTACGGTGCCGTCCGCGACTACGGCTGGATCAAGAGCCACGACTTTCCGGTCTATGCGGCCGGCGTCACGCATCGCGGACCCTACAAGAATGGCCCCGCTGAGCTGAATGTGCCGGTCGCCATCGATGGCATGGTCGTTGAGCCCGGCGATCTCATCCTCGGCGACGACGACGGAATACTTTGCATTCCCCATGACGCAACCGAGAGCGTCTACAAGGAAGCGAAGGCGAAAAACGACGCTGAGCAGCTCAGTATGCGCGCCACTCTTAATGGCACGAGCGACCGGTCGTGGGTTCTCGACGCATTAAAGAAAAGCGGTTGCGTCTTTCCGGGTAGGTCAAAGTCCTAGTATTCCTCCGGACCCGCGGTCGGATCGCCGGTTCGTCGGCAATCTGCTCGCGCAGCGGATGGACCGGCGGCGAGAACATCCGCCATGCGGGCCAGCCTGGCCTCGTTTGATCTGGGGCCAACTTGCCACTTGGGCTAACCGGCTGAACTGTGGTTATCTGCGGCGCGGGGCTGGTTGGCCCGTTGGGCCCAAAATTACGTAATAGTATAAGTGTATACGGGGAGGCATCGTTGAATCGATTGCTTAGCAAGGACTTCTTGTCCGGAGTGCTGTTCATTGCCTTCGGCCTGGCCGCCTTGTGGTTTGGCCGCAACCTGGCACCCGGCACGGCAGTACGCATGGGACCGGGCTACGTGCCCCACATGCTGTCCTACATCATGCTGTTCCTGGGGCTGATCATCGCCATCGTCGCGCTCTACACCGGCGGCGAGCGAGTCGAAACGCCGCAATGGCGGCCGATTACCTTGGTCACGATTGGCATCGTCGTCTTCGCCTTGCTGTTCGAGACGACGGGCATGTTTCCCGCACTGGTCGCGCTCGTCCTGATTGCTTCGTTTGGCGGCGACGAGTTCAAGCTGACCGAGGTCATCGCCAATATCGTCGTACTGACGATCCTTTGCATCATCGTGTTCAAGGTCGGGTTGGGCATGAACATCGCCGTCATCAACGGAGTCTGGTGAGATGGACCTGCTGGCCAATCTCGTTATTGGAATGAAGGTCGCGCTTTCGTTCCAAAACCTCCTTTATGCCTTTGTCGGCTGCATGGTCGGCACGCTGATCGGCGTGCTGCCGGGCATCGGTCCGGTCGCCACTATCGCGATGCTGCTGCCGATCACCTTCCACCTGCCGCCTGTTTCGGCGCTGATCATGTTGGCCGGCATCTACTACGGTGCGCAATACGGCGGCTCGACCACCTCGATCCTGGTGAACCTGCCCGGCGAAGCCTCGTCGGTCGTGACCTGTATCGACGGCTACCAGATGGCGCGGAACGGTCGTGCCGGCGCGGCGCTGTCTATCTCGGCACTGGGCTCGTTCTTCGCCGGCACGGTTGGCACGATCATCATCGTGCTGTTCGCCCAGCCGCTGACGGAAATGGCGCAGAAATTCGGCCCCGCCGACTATTGCTCGCTGATGGCGTTGGGCCTGGTGGCGGCGATCGTGCTGGCGAGCGGCTCGGTGCTGAAGGCCATCGCCATGGTGTTCCTCGGCTTGCTGATCGGGCTGGTCGGCACTGACGTGAACACAGGCGCCCAGCGCTTCACCTTCGATATCCCGGAACTCAGTGACGGCATCGATTTCGCGCCGGTCGCCATGGGTCTATTCGGCATCGCCGAGATCGTGGTCAACCTCGAGCGCAAGATGTCCCGCTCGGGCGCGATCAAGGTGAGTTCGCTCTGGCCAACGCGCGAGGAGACCCGGCGTGCCTGGCCCGCCGTCCTGCGCGGCACAACGATCGGCTCGATCCTGGGCGTGCTGCCCGGCGGCGGCCCGACACTCGGCGCCTTCTCCGCCTATACGCTGGAGAAGAAAATCTCCCGAAACCCAGGTCAGTTCGGCAAGGGCGCAGTGGAAGGCGTGGCCGCACCCGAATCGGCAAACAATGCGGCCGCCCAAACCTCATTTATTCCCATGCTGACGCTTGGCATCCCCTCTAACGCCGTGATGGCGCTGATGGTGGGTGCGATGATCATCCAGGGCATTCAGCCGGGCCCCGAGGTCATGACCAAGAAGCCGGACCTGTTCTGGGGCATGATCGCCTCGATGTGGATCGGTAACCTGATGCTGGTCGTCATCAACCTGCCGATGATCGGCATGTGGGTGAAGCTGCTCACGGTGCCCTACCGCTTCCTGGCGCCCGCGATCCTGCTGTTCTGCTCGATCGGCGCCTACAGCCTCCAAAACAGTACCTTCCACGTCGTCCAGGTCGCGATGTTCGGTGTGTTGGGATACGTCTTCGTCCGCCTCGGCTGTGAGGGCGCTCCGTTCCTGCTGGGGCTGGTGCTGGGGCCGCAGATGGAGGAGTATTTCCGACGTGCCATGTTGCTTTCGCGTGGCGATCCGTCGGTATTCATTCAAAGGCCGATCAGCCTTGGACTGTTGATCGCAACGGCGGTTCTGCTCATCCTCATGGCGCTGCCCTCCCTCAGGAAGGCCCGCGAGGAGGCATTCCAGGAAGAAGAAGCCTGATCAAAGGAGTCTGATGCCATGTCCGACCTGCCCAAGCGCGTGACCATCAACGAGGAAGGCCCCCGCGAAGGCTTCCAGTCGGAAAAGAAGATGATCCCGGTCGCCGACAAGGTCCGCCTGATCGAGGCCTTGGCGGAAACCGGGCTCAAGCACATTGCCTGCGTCTCCTACGTCAACCCCAAGCGCGTGCCGACCATGGCCGACGCGGAGGAAGTAGCGGCCGCGATCCATCGCAAGCCCGGCATTCACTACAGTGCCCTCTATCTCAACCAGCAGGGACTGGAGCGCGCGCTGCGCGGGCCGCTCGATGTCGAGGGCAGCGTCCGCATCACCGCCTCGGAGACCTTCTCGCGCAAGAACATCGGCAAGTCGGTGGCCGACTCGCTGATCGAGCAGCGCATGTCGCTCAAGACCTTCAAAGACCGTGGCATGCCTGTGAGATGGGGCGTCGTGCTGGGTGCCTTCGGCTGCAACTACGAAGGCGAGCTCTCGACCGAACTGATCCTACAGCGCTGCCAGCAGATCCTCGATGAAGCGGAGCTGGCCGGCTTCAAGCTGAAGGGCGTTAAGCTCACCGATGCCATGGGATGGGCGACGCCGAAGTCAGTCGAGCGCCTGATCGACGCTGTCCGCAACAAGTGGCCGGAACTCGAAGTCTCCTTGCACCTGCACGACACGCGCGGCACCGGCCTGCCGGCGGCCTATGCCGGCTTGCGGCTAGGCGTCACCGGTTTCGATGCTTCGATTGCCGGTCTCGGCGGCTGCCCCTTCGCCGCCACGGATGGCGCCGCCGGCAATATCTGCACCGAGGACTTCGCCTTCATGTGCGAGGAGATGGGGATCCAGACCGGTCTCGACATCGAGCATCTGATCGAGGTGGCGAAGCTTGCCGAGGAGGTCGTTGGCCGCCCCCTGCCCGGCCACGTGATGCGCGGCGGCACGCTCAAAGCCGCCAAGCAGCGGGCGACGCAGAAGGCCGCGGCATGAACGCCGTGACGGCCGCCAGCCTCGTCCGCGATTCGACCTACATCGACATCGCTGGCTTGCCCTGGATGCCGACGCGTTTTCCCGGCATTGAATCCAAGATGCTGATGGAAGACAAGGCGAGCGGCCTGTCGACCGTGCTGATGCGCTGGGCACCTGGTGCGCGCCTGCCGCACCACGAGCATGTCGCCATCGAGCAGAGCTATGTCCTTCAGGGGTCGCTTGCCGACCGCGACGGCGTCTGCACCGCCGGCAACTATGTCTGGCGCCGCGCCGGCAGCAGGCACGACGCCTGGACCGACGAAGGTTGCCTCGTGCTGGCGTTCTTTCTGAAGCCAAACACGTTCTTCGATTGATCTTCTGACGAGAGGGTGATGCCAGGCGTTCTGGAGGGAATACGCGTTCTCGACTTCGGCCGGTACATCGCCGGTCCCTTTTGCGGCACCATGCTGGGCGACCTCGGCGCCGAGGTGATCCGCATCGAGAAGCTCGACGGCAGCGAGGACCGCTGGGTGGCACCGGTCACGCAAAGCGGCGAAGGCGCCATGTTCCTCCAGATGGGCCGCAACAAGCTCGGCCTCACGCTGAACCCGGTGAAGCCGGCCGGGCGTGAGATTGTGAAGAAGCTGGTCGCCGTGTCCGACGTGGTGATCGCCAACCTGCCCTACGAAGACCTGCGGAAGATGGGGATCGACTACGAGACCATCTCGGCGATCAACCCGCGCATCATCCTCGCCACCAATTCGACCTTCGGCTCGGAAGGCCCCTATGCCACGCGCGTCGGCTTCGACACGATCGGCCAGGCGATGTCGGGCGCCATGTATCTTTCCGGCGACGGCAAGGTGCCGACGCGCGCCAATACGCCCTACGTCGATTTCAGCTCGGCCCTGCTGGCGACCGTGGGTGTGCTTGCCGCCCTGATGGACCGTGCCACCTCCGGCAAGGGACAAAAGGTCGAGACGGCACTCCTGCGCACGGCGATCAACATCGCCAACGGGCACTTGATCGAGCAGGCGATGCTCAACCTCAACCGGGTCGCCACGCTCAACCGCGGGTTCACCGCGGGCCCCTCGGACACGTTCAAGTGCAAGGATGGCTGGATCTATGCCATGACCATCGGCCAGCCGTTGTTCGTGCGCTGGTGCAAGCTGATGGGAGACGAGAGCCTCGCCAAGGACCCGCGCTTCAAGGACGATCTCGCGCGTGGCGACAACGGCGAAGCCCTGTCGGAGATCATGCAGAAATGGTGTAACGGACATACGGTTGCCGAGGCGCTGGCAACGCTCGAGGCCAATCGCATCCCGGCGGGCGCTGTGTATACCCCGCAGCAGGCGCTCGACGATCCGCATGTCCAGCAGGCGGGCTTCTTCCATCATATGGAGTTCCCGGGTGCTCAGAGGCCCGTGCCGGTGCTGCAGGAGCCGGTGAAGCTCTCGCGCACACCGCTCACGATCCGGACGCGCGCGCCCAAGCTCGGCGAGCATACCGACCAAATTTTGCAGGAGCTGGGCTACACGCCAGCCGACATCGAGAAGCTGCGCGCCGATCGGGTCGTCTAGGGATGTCGCCCGCGGATCGCTTCGCCGCCCTGCCGGATCTGCTGTCGGGCGATCCGGATCTGCGGCGCCGTGGTCGCTGGCTTTCCGTCGATTGTCAGGTGGATATCGGCCCCGAACCATTCTTCCTTTCGATCCGCGACGGCGCCCTTGTCGCGCTCGACCGAGGACAAAGGCTGATGCGCTCGACAGCCTTCACCTTTCGCGCCACCGACGAGGCCTGGACCAACCATTGGAAGGCGGTTCCCGAGCCCGGCTGGCATGATCTCTTCGCGCTGACAAAGCGCGGTAGCGCCTCGATGGAAGGCGATCTGCGGCCGCTACTGCAGCACCTGCAGTACTTCAAGGACCTACTGGCCCTGCCGCGTCGCCAACCCGTTGGAGCCTGACGTGGCCCCCAAGCTCGACCCCGTGGTTGGTCGTTACTTACGGACGGAGATCGATGGCGTCCCGCACCGCCTCTACTTCGAGGAAGCCGGCCAGGGCATTCCGCTGGTCTGCTTGCACACCGCCGGCGCCGATAATCGGCAATATCGCCACCTGCTCGCCGACCCCGAGATCACCCGGCGCTTCCGCGTGCTCGCCTTCGACCTGCCCTGGCATGGCAAGTCGACGCCGCCGAATGGCTGGGAGCGCGGCGAGTATCGGCTCACCACCGAGAGCTACACTGCCGCAATTCGCGCCTTTTGCCATGCAATGGAGCTCGACAAGCCCGTCGTCATGGGCTGTTCGATCGGCGGGCGCATCGTGCTTAATCTCGCCATTGCCCATGCCGCCGAGTTCCGCGCCCTGATCGCGCTCGAAGCCGCCGACTTCCAGCAGCCCTGGTACGACACGGCATGGCTGCATCGGCCGGATGTTCACGGCGGCGAGGTCTGCGCCGGGCTTGTGTCGGGCCTGATCGCGCCGCAGAGCCCGCCGGTCCATCGTCACGAGACGCTCTGGATGTACATGCAAAGCGGGCCCGGCGTATTCAAAGGCGATCTCTATTTCTATCGAATCGATGGCGATCTGCGCGAGAAGGTGAAAGCGATCGACACCAAGGTCTGCCCGCTTTACCTGCTGACCGGCGAGTACGACTTCTCCTGTACGCCCGACGATACATTGCGCACCGCCCGGCAGATCCCGGGGGTCGAGGTGCAGATCATGAAGGATGTCGGGCACTTCCCCATGAGCGAGCACCCGGCCAAGTTCCGCGAATACATCCTGCCGGTGTTGGCGAAGATTGCCGGCTAGAGGATCTGGAAGACCTCGTAGACCGGCCCCGTGGGGTCTCGCCGGCCCATTCCCACGCAGACGATGCGGTTGAGGAAGCGATACTTTTCCGACGCGGTCTCGAACCACGGCGTGGTGCGGAAATAGTACTGGCTGGGATCAACCTTCTCGCCCTTGTTGAGCTGCTCGATCACCCACGCCGGCCCATGCCGCATGCCGCGATAACTCATGTAGACGAGATGGTCGTCATGCGTCTTGAGCGTGAGCCGCACGTCGAGCATCAGAATGCCGTCACGTCGCTGCAGCAACCAGTCGCCACCGGGCGACGGCAGCACGATTCCCTTGAGCTCCTCGCCCTCGAAATGCCCGCCCCTTACCGCCGCGATACGTCGGCGACCATAGGGTGTCTCACCGACGTCCGTGAAATTCGGATCGACCTCGAGAGCGAGCGTGAACAGGTGGGCGGAGAGAAGTGTCGATTCGGTCACGGTGTCCTCAGATTCTTGCGCTGCGGCCAGCCCAGTAAGGTTCGCGCAGCTCGCGCTTCATGATCTTGCCGATGGTGCTGCGCGGAAGGTGATTGCGGAATTCGACGGCAGCCAGACGCTGGGTCTTGCTGAGCTGGCCGTTAGCCCAGGTTTTCACCTCGTCCTCCGTAACGCCGGCGCTGTCACGGCGCACGCAGAGCGCCATCGGCGATTCGCCCCATTGGTCGCTCGGAATGCCGATCACCGCAACATCGACGATGTCCGGGTGCTTGAGCAGCAGCACCTCGATATCAGCGGCATAGATGTTGAACCCGCCCGAAATAATCATATCCTTCTTGCGGTCGAGCAGGATGATGAAACCGTCTTCATCGATTCGGCCCATGTCTCCAGACTTGAAGAACAGGTGCCCGTCCTTGTCGTGCCAGAAGAGATCGCGCGTCTTGTCGGCCTGCTTGTAGTAGCCCTTCATCATGAGCGGCGCGCGGCCGGCGAGCTCACCCACCTCACCCTGCGGCAACACCCTGCCCTGCTCGTCGAGTACCACGATCTCGCTGCCGAGGCCGGGCTTGCCGACCGTGTGCAGCTTGTCGGGATGGAGATTAGCTTCGAGCGTGCAACTTCCGCCGCCCTCGGTCAGGCCATAGATCTCGATCAGACGCCCCGGCCAACGCTTCAGGCAATCGGCCTTCACCTGCGCGCGCAACGGCGCGCTTGTCGAAAGCTTGACCTTGAATGAGCTGAGCTCGTACTGGTCGAAATCAGGATGCTCGAGGAGCCGCTGGTATTGCACCGGCACCAGCATGGCATGCGTGACGCGTTCGCGCTGGGCGATCTCCAAGAACGTCGCCACGTCGAACTTCGGCATCAGGATCGTCGTGCCCCCGAGACCGATCGTGGCCAGCACTGCAACGAGCGTGGTGTTGGAGTAGAGCGGCGTCGAGGCGAGCGAGATCGTATCGGGGTCGTAGTCGAAGGCCTGGAATCGCACGGCGAGGATATCCCTCATCGCGTGGCTGTGCAGGATCCCCTTCGGCAGGCCGGTCGTACCGGAGCTGTAGATGATATTGAAATCGTCCAGCGGGCCAATCGGCAGATCGAACGCGATCTCACTCGCCGGCGCCAGCCAACGTTCGAAGTCGTGCCAGCCGGCGCGGTCGAAGTCGTAGGCGATGCGGCCACCCGGAACGAGCTTGCCGAGCCGCTCCTCATAGGGCTCGACCAGGGAGCGATACTGGTCGGAGAGGAAGAGGACCTTGGCATCGCAATCGTCCAGCATCTTCTCGAGCGCATCCGCAGCCGCCATGGTCGACAGGGGTACGACACACGCGGCCGCCCGCAAGCCGCCCAGGAAGGTCTCGAGATAGTCGATCGAATTGGCGCCCAGGATCGCGACCTTGTCGCCCTTGCCGATGCCCATGCCGGTCAGCGTGCGCGCCACTTTGTTGATGCGCCGATCGAAGTCGTGCCAGCTCCGCGTCTCCTCGCCGCATTTCGCTGCCGGCTTGCCGGGAAACCGCTTGGCGTTTTGCGCGACCCGAATCGGGATCGACACGAAGTCCGGAAACTCTTCGACCGTCGGCTGCGGGACAAGCAAATCGGGCGGCGCTGGCTGATCCGGGCTCATGGGACGGGCTATCGTTTGGGCTCAACCTTCTCGATCGGACCGCCCGCCTTTTTCCAAGCTCCGAGACCGCCTTCCAGATGGGCGACAGGCGTCAGCCCCATATCCTGCGCCGTCTTGGTCGCGAGCGCCGACCGCCAGGCGCCGGCACAGAAGAAGACGAATTTGTTGCCGGTCTGGAAATAGTCCTTGGCGTAAGGACTCGCTGGGTCGATCCACATCTCGAGCATGCCGCGCGTCACATTTATGGCGCCGGGAATAGTGCCCTCACGCCAGAGTTCGCGCGGATCGCGGATGTCGATGAAAGTGACGCCGGATTGTCCCACGAGCTTGACGGCCTCGGCGACCGACACCGTTTCGATGTCGCGATTGGCCTCGTCGACCATCTGCTGAACGGTCTTCTTGATCTTGAGCGGCATGGGCATTCCTCCAAACCCGATGCCTCTTTGTACTTTCAGAACCGAAGGCGAGGAAGCCCTGCTGCGCAGGAGTTAAAGACGACCGCGTTCGAATTCCGCACACGAAAACCCAAACTGCGTCAGACCTTCCTCCAGGTAGTCGCTCGCCAGCGGCTGACTGAGCAAATAGGCCGCCGTCTGATCAATGTATTCGCGCTGCGCTTCGTTGTGCAGCGCTTCCCATTCTTCGATGTCACGGTCGCCGCGGCCAAGCTGCATCAGCGCAATGAGATCGGCCTGCTCATCATCTGGCATCATCTCAATAGCTTCCTGGATTTCCTGGACGACCGGATTGTCGGCGTGGTCCTCGAGGACGGACACTGTCCTGTCATCAGACTCATTCGACGTGTCGCCAGGATCGGTTGCCATGTCCTGCACGTCGAATTCGCGCATCTTGATGATCAGGTAGCAAACCTGCTCGGACGAGACGGAAAGGGTCGGCATGGCATCGCTCCTCCTCCAGATCGACCGAAGGCCGGAGGAACGGCTGGCCGCCGACGGTCAGCCTTTGGGAACGGTAGCGTCCAATTCCGCAAGCCAGACGTCAGGACTGCCGTCCGAGGGTGCCCGCCAATCGCCCCGCGGCGAGAGCGACCCTCCCGACGAGATCTTCGGTCCATTGGGCAACGCCGAACGCTTGAACTGGTTGCTGAAGAAGCGGCGCAGGAACAGCTCCAGCCACCGTCGGATTTCTGGAAGCGAATAGGCGCGCCTCGTTCCCTCGGGAAGGTTGGCCGGCCACGCCCCCTTCTCCACGTCATGCCAGGCGTTCCACGCCAGGAAGGCGATCTTCGATGGCCGGTAGCCGAGACGCGTCAGGTAGAACAGGTTGAAGTCCTGCAGCGAATAAGGTCCGACTGAGCTTTCCGTCGACTGGATCACGCCACCGGCTCCAGCGGGAATGAGCTCCGGTGAAATCTCGGTGCTCAGGATGTCATGCAGGATGGCGCCCGTCTCCTTGTCGACGTCGCCGGATGCTGCAACAAAGCGGATCAGGTGCTGGATCAATGTCTTGGAGACCGATCCATTTGGATTGTAGTGGGACATGTGATCGCCCACACCATATGTGCACCAGCCGAGGCCGAGCTCAGACAAATCACCCGTACCGACAACGAGACCCCGATGCTGATTGGCAAGACGGAACAGGTAATCCGTGCGCAAACCGGCTTGCACATTCTCGAAGGTGACATCGTAAAGCTTTTCGCCCTTGGCGAAGGGATGTCCGATATCAGCCAGCATCTGCTTGGCGGCGGGCTTGATGTCGATCTCGTCGGCAGTGACACCCAGTGCCTTCATCAACCGCCAGGCGTTGGCATGGGTTTTGTCGGAGGTGCCGAAACCCGGCATCGTGAACGCCTTCACGTTCTTACGGTCGAGGCCGAGCTGGTCCATGGCGCGGCAGATCACGATCAGGGCATGGGTGGAATCGAGGCCGCCCGACACGCCGATGATGGCATTCTGCACGCCGCTCGACTGCAGGCGTTGGGCCAGGCCCTGGACCTGGATGTTGTAGGCCTCGTAGCAGTTATCGCGCAGCTTAGCCGGATCGGACGGCACGTAAGGGAAGCGTTCGATCGCCCGCTCGAGAGCCACGCTTTCGGTCGGCGGGTCGAAAGCAAACGCAATCTGACGGAAAGGGGCCACCCGCTCTCGTTCCTGCAGCGCGCAATCGGCGAAGCCATTGTTGCGCAGGCGTTCCTGACGGATGCGACCGAGATCGACGTCCGCCTGGACGATCGTGGAGTCCCTCTCAAAGCGCGCTGTCGTGGCCAGCTGATCGCCTAGCTCGTAGATGGCCGCATGCCCATCCCAGGCAAGGTCGGTCGTCGATTCGCCCGGCCCGGCGGCGGAATAGGCATAGGCGGCGACGGCGCGCATCGATTGGCTGCCGCACAGCAGGTGCCGTGCCTCGGCTTTGCCAATGGTGATGTTGCTGGCCGATAGATTGACCAGCAGTTCCGCGCCCGCCAGTGCCGCATGGCTCGACGGCGGCACCGGTACCCAGACATCCTCGCAGATCTCGACGTGGAACGTGAGATCGATTCCGCTCGCGCGGAACAGGAGTGCCGTTCCGAACGGGGCGACCTGGCCAGCCAGCTCGATCTCGTCCCGGATCAGGTTCGCGCCCGACACGAAGTGCCGCTTTTCGTAGAACTCGCGGTAGTTCGGCAGATAGGTCTTGGGCACCACGCCCAGAACCTTGCCGCGGTGGATGACGATCGCGGTGTTGTAGAGGCGGCCGGCCTGACGCAAAGGAGCGCCGACGATCAAAACCGGAAACAGGTCTTTCGAGGCGGCGACGATTTTGACGACTGAGGTTTCGATCTGATCGAGCAGCGCATCCTGCAGGAGCAGGTCGTCGATCGCGTAGGATGACAGGCCAAGTTCGGGGAAGACCATGATCGCCGCGTGAGCCTTGTCGCCTTGAGCGGCAAGCTTCAGCGTTTCGGCGAGATTATAGCCGGCATCGGCAACGCGTGTGCGAGGGACACAACAGGCCACGCGCACAAGATCGTGGGAGTAGAGCGAGAAGAAGTTACTCAAGGGATTGTGGTTCGGCGATGGTGGGCGCGACAGGGATTGAACCTGTGACCCCTGCCATGTCAAGACAGTGCTCTACCGCTGAGCTACGCGCCCATCGCCGGCCCCTTAACGAAGGGTGCGGTCGTCTACATCGGCCTCATCGCCTTGGCAAGGGACGGCAGGTGACGGGCCTGACCGCGCGCGCTATGACAGGAAATGGATTTTCCGGCGCCTCCAACCGACCAAGCTCCTCTCGACTGTCGGCTGCCGGCCCACCAAGACCTACCTGTGGTCGTCGCGTCCCCCCACAGTGGCAACTTCTATCCCGCGGATTTCCTGAAAATCGCCGCCGTTCCGCTTGCTGCACTGCGCCGGGCGGAAGACGCCTTCGTGGACGAGCTGTTCGCCGCCGCGCCCGCCTTGGGCATTCCACTGCTTGCGGCTCGTTTCCCACGCTCCTATGTCGACGCCAATCGCGAGCCCTATGAGCTCGATCCGGGGATGTTTGAAGGGCCCCTGCCACGTCCTCTCAACCATCGGACGACGCGTGTGGCAGCGGGCCTGGGCATGATCCCACGCGTGGCCGCAAGCGGCGAGGCCATCTATCGTGGCCGTGTTCCAGCCGACGAAATCGAGCGTAGGCTTCAGACCTGCTGGCGGCCCTACCACACTGCCCTGTCTCGTTTGGTCGAGCAGACTTACAGCCTCTTTGGCGCGGCCCTTCTGATCGATGCCCATTCGATGCCATCCTCTGCCTCGGGCATTGGCATTCGTGACCGCGACCAGCGGGTCGACATCGTCCTGGGGGACAACCATGGCGAGGCTTGCGCGCCAAGCCTGGTCGATACCGCGGAGCGTTGGCTTGCTGGCCAAGGGCTGCGGGTTTTGCGGAATCAGCCGTATGCGGGCGGTTTCACCACCCAGCGCTACGGCCAGCCTGGTCTTGGCCGCCATGCCCTGCAAATAGAAATCAATCGAGCTCTCTATATGGACGAAGTGCGCCACGAGAAACTGCCGGCGGCAGTTAATATGCAGCGGCTGATGACGGGCTTCCTGGAACTGATCGGCCACCACGCTCTCGAGATATTGCAGTCTCGACCGCTGGCTGCCGAATAAACTAGATCACCTGCAGACAAAAAAAGGGCCGTGACAAGCACGGCCCAAGTTTAGGGAGGAAACGCCCAAGACGGGCATACAGCAAACAAAGAGGCCGCCGAGGCGGCGTTTGCTGCCCCCAAACAATGGTGCACCTGCGAAGGGAATGCAAGAGGCAAAAAGAGCCTTTACCTTCACATGTTTAACCACAAATAAGATGAGGGAGATGGTGTTGCTTTTCTGCAACGCACAATTCTTTCGCGAAGCTGGCTTGCACTATTTGCAAAGCTAAGACGCCATCCCCTTCAGGAATTTTCATTAGGGTATCCAATACGTTAGCCATTTTCAGGAGGAACACCGTGGCGAAGAAGAAATTTGTTGTTGCAATGATGATGCACGAAACGAATACGTTCTCGCCTCTGCCCACTCCCATCGAGTCCTTTGCCCGGTCGGGAGCCCTGAGCGGCCAGGCCGCGATCAAGGAGGCCGAAGGTACCAATACGTCGCTTGGGGGCTTCATCGAGGTGACCCGCAAGGCTGGCGCCGAGTTCACCCTACCCATGGCCGCTTCCGCGAACCCTTCAGGGCTGGTGACCAAAGCTGCCTATGAACAGATGACGACCGCCATCGTCGACGAAATCAAGAAGGGCTGCGACGCAGTCTTGCTCGCTCTGCACGGGGCCATGGTCGCCGAGCATTATGACGATGGCGAGGGCGAGCTGCTGAACCGCATCCGCAAGATTGCGCCCAACGTCCCCATTGCCGTCGCGCTCGATTTCCATACCCAGATGACCGACGCCATGATCAAGGGCGCCACGGTCATCACCGGCTACCGTACCTATCCCCATATCGACATGGCCGATACCGCCCGGCGTGCCGGTCGGACGCTGATGCGCGCGCTGGCAGGCGAAGTCGAGCCCAAGATGATCTGGGGCAACCGTCCGATCATGAGCAGTTCGCTGGTTCACACGCCGTCGCGCGAGCCGATGAAGACGCTGATGGGTATGGCCAACCAGGCCGAGGACAGCGGCCAAGTTTTGAACGCCTCGGTCTTTGGCGGCTTCCCGCAGGCCGACATCCCCCATCTTGCCCTCTCCTCCATCATCGTGTGCGACAAGCGCACCGCGGAGGGCGAGATCCTCTTGAACAAGATCCTCGATACCGCCTGGGAGAAGCGCGAAGGTTTCCTGTTCCACCCCGAGCCGCTGTCAGTGCAGGTCGCGCGCGCCAAGTCCTACGCCGAAGGGCCGGTGGTCATGGCAGACCATGGCGACAACACGGCGTCCGGTGGCACCCAGGACGTCATGAGCGTCGTCGAGGAGGCTATCAAGCAAGACCTCGACAATGCCTGCGCTGGGCCGATCTGCGATCCGGCCTGCGTCGAGCAGATGATCAAGGCTGGTGTCGGCGCCGAAGTGACCCTCGAGCTCGGCGGCAAGGTCGACATGCCGGCGATGGGCCTCAAGGGCAAGCCACTCAAGGTTTCGGGCAAGGTGAAGGCGATCACCGACGGCCAGTTCGTGGTGACCGGCCCCATGGCGACCGGTACAACCATCCGGATGGGACGCACCGCCGTGCTCGATACCGGCAAGATTCAGATCGTGATCTCCGAGAAACGCGCTGAGCCCTTCGACCTCGGTGTCTTCACCCATTGCGGCATCGATCCACGTGCCAAGAAATACGTGCTGATCAAGTCGCGCCAGCATTTCCGTGCCGGCTTCGAGCCCATCGCCAAGCATATCGTGATGTGCGACGGCGATGGCTGTACCGCTTCGGACCTGAAGCTCTTCAAGTACACCAAGGTCAAGCGGCCGCTCTATCCGTTCGACCTCGACATGCGGCTCGGCCGTAACGCAACCCAGGAGTAGTTTTGATGGCCAAGTACGACACGGTGATTCGCAACGGCCAGGTAGCCGACGGCACGGGCAAAAAGCTCTTTGCCGCCGACGTCGCGCTCAAGGGCGATCGAATCGCGGCGATCGAGGCGCCAGGCACGCTCAAAGGCGACAACGAGATCGACGCCAAGGACAAGGTCGTGGCGCCAGGTTTCATCGACGTCCATACGCATGACGACACCGCCCTGATCGACAATCCGACCATGGCAATGAAGGCGAGCCAGGGCGTGACCACTGTTGTATGCGGCAATTGCGGCGCCTCGGCAGCTCCGTTCACGCGGCCCGATATCGGCAACTTCCTGACGCTGATCGTGAAGAAGAAGGCCAATGTCGCCAAGACCTTCAGCGAGTTTGCGGCCAAGGTCGAGGCAGCGAAACCGGCCATCAACGGCGCCTTCCTGATCGGTCATTCGACGCTACGTATGAACGCCATGGGCGACAATCTTGCCCGCCAGGCGAGCGCGTCGGAGATCGACGTGATGCGCGATCTGCTCGACCAGAGCCTCGAACAGGGCGCGATCGGCTTGTCCAGCGGTCTGTTCTATCCGCCGGCAATGGCCGCCTCGACCGACGAAGTCGCGGAGATCGCCAAGCCGCTCGGCAAGTGGGGCGGTGTCTATACCGCCCACATGCGGGATGAGGGTGACGACATCCTGAAGTCGATGGATGAGACGTTCGAGATCGGGCGCCGTGCTGGCGCCGTCGAAATCATCGTCTCGCATCACAAATGCTCAGGCCGTCCCAATTTCGGCCGGATGAAGGAAACGCTGCCCAAGTTCACCGAGGCCATGAAGCAGCAGCAGATCGCCTTCGACGTCTATCCCTACGTCGCGGGCTCTACGATCCTGCGCAAGGAGATGCTCGATCGGGCCGACAAGGTGCTGATCACGTGGTCCGACACCGTGGCCGACGTGAGCGGCCGCGACCTCAAGGACATCGCCAAGGAGATGGGCTGCTCGATCCACGAAGCCGCCGATCGCCTGCAGCCGGCCGGCGCGATCTACTTCATGATGGACGAGAAGGATGTGCAGGCAGCGATGGCACACCCCGGCGCGATGATCGGCTCGGACGGCATCCCCTTCGACACCCATCCTCACCCGCGCCTGTGGGGTACGTTCCCGCGCGTACTGGGCCACTATTCCCGCGAGCTGAAATTGTTCTCACTCGAGGACGCGGTGCGCCGCATGACCTCGTACTCGGCACAGCGCTTCCGCCTCACCAAGCGCGGTGAGGTGAAGCCAGGCTTCTATGCCGATCTCTGCATTTTCGATCCGGCCACGGTGATCGATACGGCAACCTTCGACAAACCGATCTCACCTGCGAGAGGCATCGACACGGTCTTCTGCAACGGCGACATCGTATGGCGCGATGGCAAGTCAGGCAGCGGCCGCTCGGGACGCGCGCTCAAGCGCCAGGATCTGCAGGCAGAAGCAAAGGCCTCGGCATAGCCACGTCCGACACGCAAATGAAAAGGGCCTGCGATTGCAGGCCCTTCTTCTTCAATCCGCTCCTTCGTCGCGGCGGGTGCGCTCCAGGCGTTCGTGCCGTTCCTGCGCCTCGACCGAAAGCGTGGCGATCGGTCGGGCTTCAAGGCGCTTCAGCGAGATCGGCTCGCCTGTCTCCTCGCAATAACCGTAGGTGCCTTCCTCGATCGACTTCAATGCCGAGTCGATCTTGGAAATGAGTTTGCGGAAGCGATCGCGCGTCCTGAGCTCCAGTGAGCGATCGGTCTCGGCCGTGGCGCGATCCGCCAGATCGGGCTGGGCGAGACTTTCTTCCTGCATGTTTTGCAACGTCTGGTTGGATTCCTCGATCAGCTCGCCCTTCCACTTCAGTAACTTTTGCCGGAAGTACTCCTGCTGCATAGCATTCATGAAAGGTTCGCGGTCAGTCGGCCGATAATTCTGCGGCAACGTGATCGACATCGTCGGCAACTCCACTCGCAGCGACTACGGTTCGCCTGGGGGAAAGGCGGCCCCTCCAGGGCGCGCGGAGTATAGGGAGCAACTCTTCTGCCGCAAGTTCGTTCATACTTTCGAACGGACTCTTGTCGTGCAGTGCAGCAAATTGCGGATCGGAGAAAGCGGCTCCAAGGATGCGCATTACGGAGCCGGTCCAATTTTATTGCTGCAGTGCAACAAAGACTCCTAGATCCAGCAAACGCCGAAAGGTCACGGAAAGATCAAAGCCGGCATCGTTGGCGAAGGGCGCAAGAGCGGCATCCTCGAGCGACGCGCCGATGGCAAGCGAGGCAACGAACACTGCCTCCGCCTCGGTGAGCGCGACGAAACTCGCGTCATCTGGCCGCCGAAGCACCAGGAGACAGATACCCCTTTCACCAAGATCTACCGTCGCTATTGAAGTGCCGGGTTGGGAGGCTGACCAAATCCGGTCGAGAGGATAGGTCGAGTGAATCACACACGTTCCTGGTGCGACACCAACTTTCGTTGAGGGAAGTTGTTCACCCGGGATAGACGACAAGTCGGCCGCGGTCAGCCGCTCCCCCATCGGACTGTGGAAGGCAACATTGAGAGCCCAATCGAGTCGAGCGACGTCCGCGAGGTAGGGCAAGCCGCGAGCGGGTTCATAAGTGTCGACAAAAGCCGGGAAGCCTTCGCCATATTCACTCAGCACCGGCTGGGCCGGCAGGGTCTGCGCAATGAAGGCGCGGGCCATGGCACGAAAGAAGGCATCGCCGACAAGCTGTTGAACAGTTGAGAAGGTTCCGGCAAGGGCCGTGGCAAGACTTTCGTAAAGCTGATGACGATGGATGCGCAATCGAGCCGGCGCATCGATCGCATTGCTGACGATCGATCCAAGGATGTCAGCGTCGTCCCCCGAAACGAGATAGGCGGCCATCTCCGCCTGGAGGTCACGCAGCGCGAGCGGCACCGGCCTCCCTTTCCGCTACCAGCCGATCGGCGCTGGCGGCCTCGCCGAGCAATATCTCGAGCGGTGGAATGTCGGCATCCCATTCGACCAGAGTTGGCCTTGGGCCGAAGCGTTCGACGAGCTCGCCAAACAGCGCCCAAACCGGAGCGCTGACGCGGCTCGCGTGATCGTCGATCAGGATGGGCTCGCCATCGGCATCGTTCACTGCGTGGCCCGCAAGGTGGTACTCCATGACTGCGTCAGCCGGCAGCCCGTCCAGCCAGGCACGTGGATCGAGCTTCAGGTTTTGCGCGGTGATGAAGAGGTTGTTGGCGTCGAGCAAGAGACCGCAGCCGCTGCGGCGGACGACTTCCGAAAGAAACGCAGGCTCCGATAACGTCGCATGCGCAAAGGAGAAGTAGCAGGACGGATTCTCAACAGCGACCCGCCGGCCGAGCGCGTCCTGCAGCCGATTCACATTACGGACGACGACGTCGATTCCCTCTTCGGTGTAGGGCAACGGCAGAAGATCGTTGAGATAGCGGCCTCGCGAGATGCTCCAGGCCAGATGGTCAGAAACGAGCGTCGGCCGCAGCCGGTCGACCAACGCCGCGATGCGGCGAAGATGGGCGTCGTCGAGACCTTCGGTCGAGCCCAGCGACAGCCCGACCGCATGTATGGAAAAGGCATAGTCAGCCCGCAGCTGCTCCACTGCGTCGAACGCCGGCGAAGGGGTCAGATAGTTCTCGGCATGAATTTCAAGAAAGGCGGTCTCGGGCCGGTCGCGAACAACCGCCGCCAGATGCGGTGCCCGCAGACCAATGCCCGCAACCGGTGTCACGCGTCAGCTCGAGGTGAGCTTGCCGCCGACGATCTTCTCACACGCCCCTTTGGGTACGGCGAGCCAGGCATCCGTTTGACCATCCTTCTTCGACGTGCCAGCGCACGACGAATGATCGGTCTGACAATCGTTCTTGCCCGCCTTGGCAATACCGTAACATTTCTCCACGTTGCCCTGAGCCTGCGTTACGGCCGGCGCGGCAATGGCGGCGGCGAGCGCGGCAGCAATGGCGATCCGGGTCGTGCTCATGCAATGCTCCTTGAATGACGCATCCTAGGTTATACGCCAATTTCGCTGCCGGCCCTCTCACGGACCGGACAACGGCGACGTTGTTACTTTTCACAGAAACTTGACCTGGTCATGCCTGAAAAAGCCGGAAATGCCATGCTGTCGCCCGGCGAGTTCGTACACCATCCCGGTCGTCCCGATTGGGGGGTGGGCCAGATCCAGTCGATGATCGGACACCGCATCACGGTCAATTTCGAGAATGCGGGCAAGGTCACGATCGACGGGAACGTGATCGAACTCGTGCCTGCCGATCCAGGAGCACCTGACGTTCCGCACGCTTGAGATCTTCCGGCGTATTGACGTTCAGGAACACAGCACCGCTTCCCGGCCAGGCAAGCTCGGCAAATTGATGGCGGCGCGCGAAGTCCTCGACCCGCCGCACCCCCTCTTCCAACACGGCGCGCCGCAGATCGGCTGCCAGCGTCACCGACCAGACCCCCAACGTATGCTCACGACGTCGTCCGTGCCGGACCGTCAGCACGTCAGGCTCTGGCACATGCATATGTCCGCAGAGCCGCACGGTCAGATCGAGCGGCAGAAGCGGTACATCGGCCGGCGCCGTCACGATCCAGCCGGCATGCGGGTGGTGCTTCAAAGACCATTCCATGCCGGCCAGGATGCCGGCCAAGGGCCCCAGCCGCCGCCCTTCCCGTCGCGCCTGTCGCTGGACATCGGCGGGATCGCCAATGATGGAAACGCCGAGCGCCTTCAATTCGGGCGCAGGCTCGTTGGCCACCACCACCAGATCCATCACCTGCGGAGCCAGGCGTTCGACGACGTGGACGACCATGGGCTTGCCGGCGAGATGCCGCAATGGCTTGGGGACGCCGGGCCCCATGCGCCTGCCCTCGCCTCCGGCCAGCACGACACCAACCAAGGCGCCGGCGCGCACCGGCCCAAAATTGTCGAGTGCGTTGACCGCCATGGGCGCACTATGCGAAGCGCTAGGCCGCATGCAAGGGGAGGAACGCATGGCTATGAATATCGCCAAGGCTGCCAACTGGCTGCATTCCGTCAACAAAGCCCGCGCCGTGGTGGGTTGGTGGCCGGCCCAGCACATGCCGGAAGATGAGCGAACGGCCTACAAGGTCCAGGATGCGTTCCTGAAAAAGCTCGTGCCCAAGCAGGGTCCCGTCGTTGGCTACAAGATCGGCCTTACTGCGCCCCAGATCTGGGAGCAAACGGGGTTGCGCAGCCCGGCCTATGGGCCGATTCGCAAGAAGCGTGTTTTCCAAGAAAAGACGTCCGTGCGTGCCGATCGCTGGACGCGGCTCGGCGTCGAACTCGAGATCATCCTGACGGTGAACGCCGATGTTCCGGCGCCCAATGGGAAGGACTACGACAAGGACTCGATCGCTGACTATGTCGGCGACGCACGGGCTGGCTTCGAGCTGATCGAGGATCGCGGGGCCGACTACAGTCGGCTTTCCGCCCTTGCCTTGATCATGGACCTCGGTTGGAACGGCGGATCACTGCTGGGTAAGCGGAACAAGGGCTGGCGCGATCTCGATCTCGCCAATCTCGAAGGTTCGATCTCGTTCGACGGCACGATCGTCCGTACCGGCCATTCGGGCGACGTGATGGGCCATTGCTATAATTCACTAGCGTGGCTCGCCAACAAGCTTGGCGAGCACGGCAAACGCCTCAGGAAAGGCATGATCGTATCGTCCGGCAGCATGGTCGCGTGCCAGTTCGTGCCTCCTGGCAGCACCGCGGTCGGCAAGATCGACGGCCTGGGCGAGGTCACTCTGAAATACAAGCTGCCCAAATAGGCCTGTATGGGCCTGTATCAAGCGAGGGAGGCCAGAGTCGCGTCGGGGCGAAGCTGACGCCAGGACAGGCGCCGTACGGCCTCTCTGCCGACGACCAACGCGTCGTAGTCGTCGGGAAAGAGCTGGGTAATCGCGGGATCCAGCGCATTGAGGCCACCCGCATAAGCGCCGAACGCCGGCAGGATCACTCTGCGGCCATCGGTGAGGAAGCAGCGGCGGCGCAGGCCTCGGCCGCGCACCGTGAGGGCGGCAACAGGATGAAAGTGGCCCGATACTTCACCATCGGCGGGACCGAACTGCGCCTCATGCCGGAAGACGAGTGGCGCGTCAGCGATCTCCTCGGCCACATGCCCCCATCCCTCCGGCGGCGGTGCTGGGTCGTGATTGCCGGCGATCCAAATGAATCGCGCGAGGCCCGTCAGGCGCTCGATCTCCGCGCGTTCGACCTGGGGCAGCCGCGCGATCGCCTGACGATCGTGAAACGAGTCGCCCAGGCAAACCACGATTTCGGGCTGTAGGGCCTCGATCAGCTCACCCAGCGTGGCGAGCGTCTGGCGCGTATCGTGCCGCGGCAAGAGTTTTAGGGCACTGACCGCATAGGAGGAGCCCTTCTCGAGATGCAGGTCGGCCACCGCGAGAAGGCGACGGGACGGCCAGTGAAGCGCACCCGGCGGCAAGGCCTCCAACCGCTCCCCCGCACACTGGAATTCGAGACCGTTCATCGGTGGATCACCACGCAGGCTCCTGCGGACACGAGCGGTCAGATCTCGGGAATCTCAGCGTCGGCGACCGTCTCGCCCCGCCCTCGGCCGGTCGGCGCCATCGCAGCGCCACGAAGTCACGCCATGTCATCACCGGTACGATTGACCTTCCGCGGCCCTCTACGCAAGGTGGCTTGATGAGTCGAGGTGTGTGTTTCTTTGCAATGGCGGCGCTCCTCCTTCCTCACGGAGCGTGGGCGCAGATGCAGCCCCATCGGGCCGACTATGTCCTGCGGCTGGGCACGGCCAACGGCCCACGGATCGGCACCGCACTGCAGGATATCACCCTCGATTGCACCGCCTGGCATATCAGGCGTGATATATCCACCGAGATCGCTCTCACTTCGTCGTGGAAGCTGAGCCTCGCGTCGAAGCTCAACGGCGACGAGCCTCGTGACGGCAGCGGCTTCCGTTATCGCCTTACACAGATACAAAATGGCGAGGAGCGGACCACGAAGGGCAAAGTTGAGCGAGGCAAGGGCGGGCTGCGGGCCGACATCGGCTCGGCCGATAACCCGTCGCGGTTCGTCCTTCCGCTGCAAACCCTGATGCCGGTCGCAGCCATCGGCCACCTCGTCGACCGACTGCGCGCCAAGGCCACTGCCTTTCCAGCTCTGGCATTCGACGCCGAAATCTTTGGCGATTCATTCCTGGTCGATGTAGCGGAACTCGACCCCGGAACGCTGAGGCCGGATCCAGCCGCTGGAAAGCCGATTGTCGCGCCCGCGGGCTCCTCCTGGCCCGTCTCCATGACCTTCACCCGTGGCCGCGAGCAGGACCAAAAACCGCTCTTCTCGGTCAGCGCCAGGGTCTACGACAATGGCGTCCTCGACCGACTGATCGTCGATACCGGCCTCCTCAAGGTGAGCGCCGACCTGCAGAAACTGGAAATGCACAAGACGCCGGCCTGTCCGGCATCTGGCTAACCCCGATCATCCGATCAATCTCGGTCACTCCGACAGAGCAACATCGAGCGACTTTGCCCACATCCATCGTCTGGTTTCGCAACGACCTTCGGCTTGCCGACAATCCTGCACTCATGGCGGGAACTCGGCGTGGGTCGATCGTGCTAGTCTATGTCCTTGGTCAAGAGACGGAAGGATTGCACGCACGGGGCGGCGCGTCCCGATGGTGGCTGCACCGGAGCCTTACCGCACTCGATCTATCGCTGAGGCAGTGTGGCTCGCGCCTCGTCGTGAGGCGAGGCAAGGCGGACAGAGTGCGCATGATCGTCGCATCGTTCCTGACCAAGGATCTGCTGATCGACTGGCGGGCCGGCGAGTGCTGGCTCTGGGGTATGTTGTCGATGCCGATCCGGCGAACAATCCTGTGAACTGGCAGTGGGTCGCCGGACTATGTCCGACGCTGGGTACCGGAATTGGCCGGCCTGCCGGCGGATACGGTTCACCAGCCCTGGAAGGCGGGACCTTCAGTCGCCGGTGCCTATCCCACGCCCATCGTGGATCATGCATCCGCCCGAGCACAAGTCGATGCCTTTCATGGCTCCAAAAAAGCCCGCCCTGGCCGTGCTAGCCGGGTGTAAGGTCGCTGTAAGGTCCTTTGGCAGCCGGGCCTTGACCCTATATAACCACCGGCACCGTGGCGCCATCGCGCAGCGCGCAAGGAAATAGATGGGAAGGCTCTTGGGTGAATAGAGGACCGACCGGGACCTCCGGCGGTGTCCGGATAAGGTTCGACCGTCTGGTCGCCTATTCGACCCTGCAGCTTCCGCTGGCGATGGCGGCGCTGCCGGTTGTGCTGAACGTCAGCCATTTCTACGGTGAAGTCTTGAAGGTCTCGCTCGAGTTGATGGGCGCAATCTTCATCTTTGCCCGCGTCGTCGACGCCATCCAGGATCCGCTCATCGGCCTGATCAGCGACCGCTTCACGCACCGCGGTCCTCGTGGCCGGCTCACCTTCGTCGGCTTGATGGTTCCCATTCTCGCCGGCGGCTTCTTGATGCTCTTTGCCCCTCCGGTGGCCTGGCAGGGCAACCAGACCTTGATGGCCATCTGGCTGATCGCTGCCTTGCTTCTGGTTCATTTCGGCTACTCGGGTGTGTCGATCAGTTATCACTCCCATGGCGCCGAACTGACCGACGACTACAACGAGCGCACGAAGGTCACGGTCGGACGCGAGGTGTTCGGCTTGATTGGCATGACGATCGCGGTCGTCATGCCGACCGCGCTGACTGCACTCTTTGGCGATACGCACGGCTACTTGATCCTGGGGCTGCTTTTCATTCCTGTCTCCATTCTGTTCTGCACGCCGACGCTCATGGGGGCCGGGCCGTCAGTGCATCCGCCCGTCGTCCATACCGAGCGCAACGCCTTCGTCGCCTTCTTCGCCCCACTCCGGAACCGCCTGTTCCGCCGCCTGCTGCTGGTTTTCGTGGTCAACGGCTCGGCTCTCGGTGTCGCCGTCACGGTGATGCTGTTCTACGTCGAGCACGTGCTGATGGGCACAAAGGTGCAGGCAGGCATCATCCTGCTTGTCTATTTCATCGCCGGCGCGGCAAGCGTGCCCTTGTGGCTCGTGCTATCGCGCCGGGTCGGCAAGATGGCCGCCTGGTTCTTCGGCATGCTGATGACAGCGGGCGCCATGGCACTCGCCATTTTTATCGGACCCGGCGACATTTACTGGTTCCTGGCTCTTTCCGTGGTGACGGGAATCGGCATTGGAGCCGACTATGGCCTACCGCCATCGATCCTGGCCGACATCATCAATGCGCCAGAGGGTGGAGATACGCGCGGCAAGACCGGCACCTACTTCGGTCTGTGGGCGCTTGCCACCAAACTTGCGACGGCGATTGGCGCCGCCGGCTCCCTGCCGGTGGCCGCAATCCTCGGTTTCGATCCCGCGCATGGCAAATACGGGCATCTCGCCCTGATCGTCGTCTATGTGATCTTGCCAGTTGCCATCAAGATCGTCGCGGCGGTGCTGGCCTGGACCATTCCCGTCGAGCCTGTACGCGGTTCGGTGCGTGACGAACTTCTCGGTCGAAAAGCACCAGCCTAGGCAAACAAATTGAGGGGCCGGCCCGGCCGTTGGCCAAAGTCGCGCCGCAACCCCCAGCAGCCTTGCGCCAGAGTCGAATAGAGGTTGCGGAAATCAACCGTGTGCTTGAGGTCGCCGTCCTGCAGGTCAGCCAGCGATGGATAGGCCCCGTGAAGGCCGCCCTTCACTTTACCGCCCATGACAAAATGCGCCGCTGCAGTGCCATGGTCTGTGCCGGCGCTGGCGTTTTGCCGCGCTCGGCGCCCGAATTCGGAATAGGTCGCGACGACCACATCGTCCCAGAGATGGGCGGCGATCAGGTTCTTGCGGAAGGTGGCAAGGCCCGAAGCGAGTATGCCGAGCAATCGGTCCTGCGTCGGCACCTGGCCGGCATGCGTGTCGAAGCCGCCCAGCGCCACCTTGATGGCAACGACCGGTACGCGCGCGAAGAGGAGACGTGTCGCAAGGTCGAGCTGATGACCAAAACCACCGTCAGGACTGTAGGTATAAGCCGGCGCCGCACCGTCACGCAGCTTGTCGTGTAACCCTATTGCTGCGCCATTCACTTCCTGCCGCACCGCAAGCAAATGACGCAAGGCGGGATTTCCATCGTCATGCGGGTTTTTCGCATCCTTCATCACCGCCGCCTGGCGCAGGAAGTTTTCGGCATCCTGCATCACGATCGTGCGTAGGGCTGTCCCCGTCATCGGAAGCGCATTGGTGTCGATGACAATGCCATCGACACCGGCGCCGCGCGGAAGCTCGACACCTTCGAAGGTGCGCGACACCCATCCCTCGCTCAGGGTCTGGCTCGACGCCGAAGCTGTGTCCCAGATCTCGATCGATCGGAAGTGAGAACGGTTTGGTGACGGATAGCCGACACCCTGAACGATCGCGATATCTCGCGCCTTCCAACCTTCCATCAAGGCATCGAGCTTGTTGTTCAGGCCGACGCGTTCGTCGAGCTGCACCGTCCTGTCACGCGGCACGCCGATGCCCGGGCGAAGCTGATGGTAAAGCGGTTCCGCATAGGGAATGACGGCATTAAGACCGTCATTGCCGCCCTTCAGCTCGACTAGGATCAGGACACGGCGTCCCTGATCGGCCAAAGCCAAACGGCTCGCCAGGACGAACGAGAGTGTGGAAGCTCCAAGAAGAAAGTGGCGACGTTCCATGGCCATCCTCTTCATTTCAACTGATAGGCGGAATCAAGCATCGCTGCAGCCACAACGGCACCTGGCGATTCCAGTGCGGTAGTGCCGACCTCGATCGGCGCGCGCGGGAGGAGTGTGCGCATAAGCGTGGCGTTGTCCGTTCCACTCAAGGTCGGGCCAAGACGAGCCTCGCCGGCATTGCGCAGACTGCGCCCTTCGACCGGATAGGCCTCCATTGTCTGTCCGGACATCTGCTGCACACGATCGGTCCGGCGGTCGGGCCGACCCATCGTCATGTTGCCGTCAAGCGAAACGGTCGTGGCCTCAATCAAGCGCCGCAAAAATTGGCGGCGCAGCAATAGCGTGCTGGTCGATATCCAGCTCTCGCCGCCCGGCCATCCCTTGACGTTGGGCGGCGCGAAGGGCGTTTGCCCGAGCCCCGCCATCATGCGCACCAGCGGGGTCTGATCCGGCACCGGCAGGCCGAAGACATGCACCGTGCCCACGATCAATTCGATCGGCGATTTTATCAGGGCACCGCGACTGACGGGATCGCGAAACGCGGGGGACAGGAACAGCGCGCGCAGGAGTGGCTTCATCTCGTAGTTGTTGCCGCGAAACAGGCCGGCCAGACGTTTCACTTCGTTGGCGTCGGGCGTGAAGGAGATGAACTCCCGCCACAGCTTCTCGACGATCGTCTCCGCGGTCCGTGGATGACGCAGCAGGATTGCCAGGATGTCATCGCCCGTGAAATGCCCCGACTGCCCAAGGAAAGTCTTCTCGCCACCGTCGTGGAGCTGCATGCGGTCGACGAACTGACCGCTATCGCGATCGAGCGACCAGCCGGTAAAAGCGCGGGCCGCATTCTTGATATCGGATTCGCTGTAGTGCCCCTCACCCAACGTAAAGAGCTCGAGCAGCTCGCGCGCGAAGTTCTCGTTCGGCTGCTTGGCCACATTGTGCACGCCGTCGAGGTAGATCAGCATCGCCGGATCGTGTGCCACCTCTTTCAGGAGTGAGGCGAAATTGCCCAGCGCCTCGCGCCGGAACAACGCGTTCTGCCGGTAAAGCGCCGGCACATATCGCACCTTCTGGATCGAGGAGGTGAAGTGGTTGTGCCAGAACAAGGTCATCTTCTCGACCAGGGGCTGGTCTGTCGCCAGCATCTCCTCGACCCACCAGTTGCTCAACTGGCTGCCCTCTTCGCGCACGAGTTTGGCGACCTCGTTCACCGGCTTGCCGTCGGCGGTCTTGCTTGCGGACGACTGCGCCTCCTGGCGTCGTTCGCGCAGGGCTGAAAGAGGCTCGCTCGTCCAGCCCGGCGCCGCGGTCGCCGCACGCGTGCGAACTTTCGTCAGCAGGCGCTCGACCGCAGCCGTGAAATCCATCGACGCCAAAGCAGCGATCTCGGCGGGCGTTGCGCCAAACGCCGTTCGCGACAGCAGATGGCGGGCATCGTCGAAGCCCATCGCAGATGCAGCCCAGCTTGGCCGTGACACCCACAGCGCCGCGGAAAGTGCCGCCCCGCCCACGAAGCCACGCCGACCGAGACGAGCCACCATGATGACTCTCCTATTGCGGAGAACGTGCCGGCGCTGGACCAGATCTTTGGGAGGTGCCGCCCGACGGCGGGCGCCAGCCTCCAAAGCGCTCGGCGAGAATTGTCTGCAACTGTTGACGCTGATCCGGACGAATCCTGTCTGCAAACTGGGCGATGGCCGCCAGGCTCTGCTTCTGCAGATCCGCACGCAGAGATGTCATCTGATCGACAAGGGCATCGATTCGATTCATGTCGAACGTGGGCTTCTTCAGTTCCTCGCCCATTGCCTCGCGGAGCTTCTGGATTTCGTGAATTCTCTGGCGCCGCTCGTCGGCGTAGCGATCGAACAGGTCCTTCAAGGCTGCCCGCTGTCCATCATCGAGCTTGACGTCCTGCGCCAGCATTTCAAGGGGCCCGCCGCGCGGCGGCGCCGGTCGCGCCTCTCGTAGAACTGGAGGCGGCTCAATCCAGGTCCGATACACGAAGCCGGCCAGGACGAAGCAGTTCAACAGCAGCGACAAACCAAGCAGAAGCTGGGTAACCCGCAATGACATCTCAGATGCTGTCCGTGAACAGATCGTTCAACTGATGCGACGTATCCGCGCCGAAAGACCTAGGAACCGCGATCGTGGATTCCGCCGACGCATATTTCTGCTCGGCGAAGGATTGCCCCAAGCCACCGCCCATCACGAAACCAATGGCAGCTATAATAACAGCCAGGCCGGCCATGACGCCGCGCCGCAAGGCGAAGTCTCCCCCAAACGAGGGCAGCAGCACTGCCAGCCACATTCCAAACATTCCCGGTTTGGAGCCCAGCGAGCGTTCGGCAGGGAAACCCACGAGCGCCTGGGCGCGCGCGACGATACGCAGCGGCGGAGAAGGCAGCGGCTTGCCCAGAGTATCCGCCAGTTCCAAGGCGGCGGCTCGCAGTTCGGGATCGTGCGTGATCGCTGCGTCGATCCGAGCAGCTGATGGTTCAGACAGCCGACCTTCGAGCCACGCCGCGAAATCAAGATCAGAGACTGCCGCCCGCGATGGATTGCGGTCCAGAGACAGGCTCCGCCACAAGTCCTTGTCGCTCTTAGGGGTACGTTCCGCAGTCATTTCCAACTCCTGCACTACCTTACGCCACACTGACGGTCATCATCCCCAACCTATGGCGTCCGCTCGCGAAAATGTTCCCGCAGCCGCAGCAGCGCTTTGTGATGTGTGCTGCGCACTGTCTGGGCGTCGACTTTCAGTAGCTGTGCGACTTCCGCGACATCCCGCTCCTCGTCGTACAGGCATTTCAGGATCAGGGTCTGCCGCTCGGTCAGCAGCCCTTCGGGTATCTTGAGTTTCTCGACATGGCGATCCTCAACAGCAAGAGCCGCCTCCGGAAGATCATCGATCGGGGAAGTGGGCTGCCGGCGACGGCGGGCAAAATCGACGGCCGCCGAACGAGCCACCACGGCAAGCCATGTAGATAACCCGGCGCGTGCCGGGTCGTAGGTTTTCAGCAGCCTGAAATCGTTCGTACAAAGCCGCACGAAGACATCCTGAGCGGCATCCATGATGTCATCCTCGCCGAGCCGCCACGTGCCCAGGGATCGCCGCACGACTGCGTTGATCAAGGGCGAGGCGGCCAGGACGAAGGCGTCCCAGGTTCGCTTATGCCCCGCTACCAATGACCGCAGGTCGATCTGGTTCAGCTCCGTCACGCCTGCGTTCGTCTCCTGTCTGTCCGCAGAGCAGTCTAGCGGGGTTTGTGGCCAAAAGAGGCCCGGTTACAGTCAGCCGGCAATGAACATGAGGAAGCAATGAGCGAGTCGCTGACACGGCAAATGAAGATCACCAAGCAGGCGGTACGTGGCAAGGGGGTCGTCGTTACCCAGAACTGCCGCGCAGCCGAGGTCGGCGCCGACATCCTACGCAAAGGTGGCAACGCGATCGATGCGGCAGTCGCCACCGGCATGGCGATCGGTGCCATCGAACCGTGGATGAGCGGCATTGGCGGCGTCGGCTTCATGACCATCTGGAGTGCCAAGGAAAAGCGAGCCTGGACAATCGACTATGGCCCCATCTCGGCCGGCAAACTCGATCCGGCGGCCTACAAGATCGTCGGCCCCGGTCCGGCCAATCCTTTCGCCTGGCCGGACATCCTCGAGCAGCGCAATGAGGTCGGCTACCACTCGATCGCCGTGCCCGGCATGGTCGCCGGTCTTGGCAAAGCCCTTGAGCGTTTCGGCACGATCAAATGGAAGGACGCACTGGCTCCCGGTGCTGCGCTCGCCGAGCGCGGCATGGAACTCGACTGGTACATGCAGGTGATGATCGCCAACGGCGCGCAGAATCTTTCCAAGTTCCCCGCCTCTCGCGCGAGCTACCTGTGCGACGACGGCCACGTGCCGACCAACGATTGGCAGGGCACCGTCCGCTACCTCAAGCTCGGCAATCTTGGCCAGACGATGCGGCGGCTGGCCGACGGCGGTCCCCGCGAATTCTACGAGGGTGCGCTCGCGCGAGACATCGCCGCCGACCTGCAGGCCGGCGGCTCAGCGATTTCCTATGACGATCTCAAGGCCTACGAAGCGCGAATCGTCGACCCACTCTCCTTCGAGCATCATGGGGTGACGATCAACGTGGCGGGCGGCCTCACGGCAGGACCAACCTTACGTCGCACGCTCGAGCTGCTGAGCGGTCGCACCAAGGGCAAGGGCGCGCCTGATGCCGCGTTCTTCACCGCTGTGGCCGAGGCCATGCACCAGGCCTACGAGGAGCGGCTGAAAACACTGGGCGAAAAGCCGACCAACACCTGCACAACGCATTTCTGCGCCGCCGACAGTGAAGGCAACATGGTGGCACTCACGCAGACCCTGATGTCGCTGTTCGGCTCGGGCGTGATGCTGCCCAAGACCGGTATCACCATGAACAACGGCATGCTGTGGTTCGATCCCGAACCCAATCGGCCGAATTCGATCGCACCGGGCAAGCGGCCACTCTGCAACATCTGCCCTGTGGTGGTCGTCAGGGACGGCCAACCCTGGTTCTGCATTGGCGCCTCCGGCGGACGGCGCATCGTGCCGGCCGTAACGCAGCTTTCAACCATGCTGATCGACCGTGGGCTCGATGTCGAAACAGCCTTCCACCAGCCGCGCATCGACGTGTCGGGCGTCGGGCCAATCCGGGTCAATCGCGATCTGCCCGACGCTGTCAAGAAGGCGATCGCGGCCAAGCTCCCGATCGTCGAGGTGGCCAACCAGATCTCCCCACTCGGCTTCGCCAATCCCTCGTGCATCGTCCGCGATCCTAGGACGGGCGAGCTGACCGGCATGAACGAAGTAATGTCGCCCTGGGCAGGCGGCGCGGCCGTCTAGGTCCATGGCATCGCGCCGCCTCACCCCGACGGGCGGTGCCGACGATGCAGGTCGTGCGCCTGCAGAGCAGATGGCTGCCCCTGCCTATCACTATGGTGTGAATGCAGGGTTCCGTTCTGTGCTGACTTTTATAGCCGACGGCAGCTTCGGTCTGTCATTGATGACCGACGACGAAGGTGGGCGGACGCTCGATCCTGCCTTCTGCGGTGGCGTATTTGCCTCCAACGGACAAGGATCGTTTCCCCCCATCGACTGACATGACGACGACTGCGACTGCTCCCCCTCCGCCGACCGACACCACGAAGCGGCTGCTGCCGTGGCTGGTCGCCGTTGCGTTCTTCATGCAGTCGCTCGACACGACGATCTTGAACACGGCGGTCCCCGCAATCGCCGAGGCCATGGCCGTAACGCCACTCGACATGAAGTCGGTGCTGGCAAGCTACACACTGAGCCTCGCGGTCTTCATCCCGATCAGCGGCTGGATGGCAGACCGTTTCGGCACGCGACGGGTCTTCGCGTCCGCCATCGGGCTGTTCTCGCTGGGGTCGTTGCTGTGCGGCTTGTCAGTCAACATCAACATGCTCGTTGCCTGCCGTGTCCTGCAGGGCATGGGCGGTGCGATGATGGTGCCGGTGGGCCGCATGACCATGGTGCGGACCTTCCCCAAATCCGAGTTGATCCGCGCCATGAGCTTCGTGTCGATCCCAAGCCTGATCGGCCCGATGGTCGGGCCGATCGCGGGTGGCCTGATCGTTCACTATGCTCATTGGAGCGTGGTGTTCTTCGTAAACATCCCGGTTGGTCTCGCCGGGCTCTATCTTGTTTATCGCTTCCTACCTGACTATCGCGAGGCCAAGACGCACCCGCTCGACATCGTCGGCCTGATCCTGTTCGGATCCGGTATCGCCCTGCTCTCCTATGTGCTCGAGGTATTCGGCGAAAATAGCTTGGGCGACCTCGAGATAATCGGGCTGCTTGGCCTCGCCGCTGTGTTGCTGGCTGGCTATGGCATCAAGGCGACACATACACAGTTTCCCCTGCTCCAGCTCGGTCTGTTCCGCTTGCGTACCTTTCGTGCGGCCGTGGGCGGCAGCTTCTTCAGCCGGCTCGGGCTCGGCGGCATCCCTTTCCTCTTTCCCCTGCTCTATCAGGTTGGCCTCGGCTATTCGCCGATCGAATCGGGGCTTCTGGTGATGCCGCAGGCGATGGCCGCCATGGGCCTCAAGGTGGTCGTGGCCAGGATCCTCGGCTGGCTCGGTTATCGTAACGTGCTGGTCGGCAACACGCTCATCGTCGGCATGCTCATCATGCTGTTTGCGACCATCGACGTCGGCACACCGGCCTGGCTTATCGCGCTGCAAGCCTTCATCTTGGGGTTCTTCACGTCGACCCAGTACACAAGCATGAACACGCTGGTCTACGCCGATGTCAGTGCCCGGCAAACGAGTGCGGCCAGCACCATCGCCAGCACCGGCCAGCAAATGTCGATCAGCTTTGGTGTCGCTTCGGCCTCGCTGATCGCCGCCATGTTCGTACCGGAAAGCCTCCGTTCCGATCCGACAGCGTTGATCCACGGCGTGCACAAGGCCTTCATCGTGCTTGGAATCATGACCATGGCGTCATCGGTCGTCTTCATGCAACTCCGCAAGCACGACGGCGGCGCGATCAGCGGTAGGAAGCTGAGCTAACGACCGTGCCAGCTATGACAGCAGGCTCGCGCCGACATTGATTGAGAGCGCGAGAATGGCCGTGTTGAAGACGAACGCCACAATACCGTGGATCAAACTCACCCGCCGCATGGCGCGGGAGACGGTGCTGACGTCGCCGGTCTGCGCCGCGCAACCGATCACGAAAGCGTAATAGAGGAAGTCGCGATAATCCGGCGGCCGGTCGCCGGGGAATTTCAGCCCCTCAGGTATGTCGGACGCACTTGGGCGATAGTAAGTGTTCGCATAGTGCAAGGCGAAGACCGTATGGGTGAAGGTCCAGGAAAGCACGACAGTCGCGACGGTCACGAACACGCTGGCCCAAGACGCGGCGAGCATCGATTTGATGATTGCAAGTTCCGCGAAGATCGCCGCAAAGCTCGCAGCGGCGCTCCCCACCACGATCATGACGATGACCCAGTCGCTCTCGTCGTAGAGCGCGGCGCTCCGATGACAGGTGTCGACCGTCGACCGGGCGATCATCACAAAGGCAAAGGTGAGATAGAGCGCAGCCGTCAGATCCCATGCCATCAAGAGCCGTGTCACCGGCCTCAGCGAGTCTGGCAGCAGGACAAAAAGGAGGATTCCCGCGATCACCGAAGCCAGCAACCGACGCCGAGCGATGAAAACGCGCCCAAGGCGCGATCGAGGGAGACCGTGTTTCATAGGGTTTCTATAAAGGACTGACCTAGGAAGCCAGCATAGCCAGCATAGAGAGTCACGGATTCAGTCTCGCTGCCCTTGCCGGTCCTGTGGATGAACGCTAAACACACGGCCGTCAATTTGTCGCAAGCGGCGGGGGGAATGGCAGCATGGCGACGAAGAAAAAGACCTCGGCGGCCGCATCGGCGGCAGGTCATTCGAGCGCCAGGACCTTGAATGGAAAGGCGAATTCGACGCGCGCCACCGGCACGGCTGAGGCTCGGGAGACGGCCCGTCTACTGCTGGAGATTGAAGCAATCCACTGCCGGCCGGAAAATCCGTACATCTTCACCTCCGGTCGGGCGAGCCCAGTCTATATCGACTGCCGCAAGCTGATCTCCTATCCCGAAGCCCGGGCCAAGATCATGGGTTATGCCCTGAAGGCCATCGATCGGGACATTGGTTGGAACAAGATCGATGTCGTGGCCGGGGGCGAGACGGCAGGCATCCCGTTCGCCGCTTTCCTGGCGGCTCTGGCCAAGAAACCCATGATCTACGTGCGCAAGCAACCCAAAGGGTTCGGGCGCATGGCGCAGATCGAAGGTGATCTGAAGCCCGGCAAACGGGTCCTGCTGGTCGAGGATCTGGCGACGGACGGCGGTAGCAAGCTCGTCTTCATCGATGCCCTCAAGAAAGCTGACGCCAAGGTCACCGACTGCTTCGTGATCTTCCATTATGGGATCTTTCCGCAGAGCATCGAGACTCTGGCCGTGGCCGGCGTCAAGCTGCACGCATTGGCGACCTGGTGGGACGCCTTGGAAGCGGCCCAGAAGCACAGGTACTTCGACGAAAAGGGCTTGGCGGAGACCCGCGCCTTCCTCGAAGCGCCAGAGCAATGGTCGGCCAATCATGGCGGTCGTCCACCATCGCTGCGTCCAACCGGCCTCGGCCGCTAACAACAGCCAAGCAGTACAGCTCAAGCATGACGCATGCTTGAGCTTGCGCAGCGCCAATGTCAGCTTGGCGCCGATGTTCGGCCGTCGTGCCCTTATGGGCTTCACGCTCTCCTCTTTCGCCGCCTTGCCGGCGCGCGCGGCAGCCAAGGACGAACTCGTCATCGGCACCACGCAGGCGCCGGGAACGATGAACCCGCTCATCAGCCAAATGCTTGCCACGAGCCTGGTCCAGAACATGAGGCTCCGGCCGTTCACGGCCTATGACCCGGATTGGAAGCTCGTTGGCCTTGCCTGCACGAAGCTGCCCAGCCTCAAGGAGGGCACAGCCCGTCTTGTCGACCTGCCCGACGGCAAGCAGGGCATAGAAGTCGACATCGAGATCAAGCCGCTCAAATGGGGCGACGGCACACCGGTCACGGCCAAGGACGTGGATTTCACCCTAACGGTGGGCAAGCATCCACAGTCGGGGGTCGCTTCGTCCGAGGCCTATCGTCGGATCCTGAAGCTCGAGATCAAGGACGATCGTCATTTCACGGCGACCATCGATCGGGTGACGTTCGACTACGACGACTTCAGTCTCACGATCATCCCTGCCCATATCGAAAAACCGATCTTCGACGCCAATCCGGCCGAATACCGCAACAAGACCGCCTACGACACGGACGCAACGAACCCTGGCCTCGGCTTCGGCCCTTACCGCATTTCCGAGCTGGTGCCGGGCAGCCGGATCGCACTCGAACCGAACGCCCACTGGGAAGGCGAAACACCCCATTTCAAGAGAATCGTGTTCAAGTTCATCGAGAACAGCTCGGCACTCGAAGCCAACTTGCTGTCAGGCAATGTGGACTACGTTCCGGGTGAGCTGGGCCTCGCGCTCGATCAGGTGCTGGCGCTCGAGAAGCGTTACAAGGACAGATACGATTTCATTTACAAGCCTGGCCTCGTCTACGAGCACATCGACGTCAATCTCGACAATCCATTGCTCAAGGATCGGCGCGTACGCCAGGCGATCCTGATGGCGATCGATCGCCGGGCCATCTCCGACAAGCTGTTCGAAGGCAAGCAACCGGTGGCCGACAGCGACATCAGCGCTCTCGATCCCATGCACAGCGCCACGACCCACCATTACGCCTTCGATCTTGCGGCCGCGCGCAAGATCTTCGAAGAGGCGGGCTTCACTGCCGCTGCAGACGGCGTGCGTGCCGATGCGAATGGCCGGCGCTTCTCGATCGAGCTCGTCACCACCGCTGGCAATCGCGTTCGTGAACAGGTGGCACAAGTGATCCAGAGCCAGCTTCGCCAGGCCGGCATCGAGCTTCGCATCAAGGCCCTACCACCGCGTATCTTTTCCGATGTGATGACCCATCGGCGGTTCACCGGCCTTGCCATGTATGCCTGGGTCGAGCGCGTGCAGGGCGTGCCACGAACCACCCTGCATTCCGATGAGATTCCCAGCGAGAAGAACGGCTGGAGTGGGCAGAACTATCCGGGCTATTCCAATCCCGAGATGGACAAGGCATTGGATGGTGTCGAACGCGAGCTCGATCCCGACAAGCGGCGCGCCCTGTTTGCGGAGATCCAGCGGCTCTATGCCGAGGATCTGCCGGTCCTGCCGCTCTATTTCCGCGTCGACCCTTTCGCGATTCCCAAGCAGCTCAAGGGCGTCCGACCGACAGGCCAACTCAACAGCTCGACACTGTGGGTCGAGCAATGGCGTTGGGAGGGATAGATGGTTCTGGTCAAGGCGGTCCTTGAAGGTCGTTTCGTACGGCTTGAGCCGCTCGAAGAGCACCACCGCGAGCTGGTGCGGCCGGCCGCACAGTATCCCGAGATCTTCGAGATCACGACATCGGCGCTGGGAGCGCTGTTCGATCCCTATATCGACAACGCGCTCCGGCGAACGGCATCGGGTCACGAGCTCGCACTCGTTGTGCTCCACAAGGCGCACGGTCGGCCGGTCGGCATGACGCGCTACTTGAATATCGAGGAAGCGCACAAGCGGCTGGAGATTGGCTCGACCTGGTACGAACCTTCGGTGTGGGCAGGCGTGGTCAATCCCGAATGCAAGCTCCTGCTGTTGCAATATGCATTCGAAGGGCTGAAATTCAATCGGGTCGAGTTCAAGACCGACCTGCGTAATGCCCGCAGCCAGGCGGCAATCCGCAAGCTCGGCGCCAAACAGGAAGGCGTCCTGCGCAAGCACATGGTCGTGGCGGACGGCTATGTGCGCGACTCGGTGCTGTTCTCGATCGTCAGCGACGAATGGCCGGCCGCGAAGGCGGGCCTCGAGCAGCGGCTTGCACGATGATCGAGGCTGCGACGCGCACTCCCTTGCCATGAGCCGCTATCTTGCATCCCGCGCGATCGAGATCGCCATCACGCTGGCGATCATGAGCTTTGCGGTCTATCTGCTGATCGGGCTGATGCCGGGTGATCCCATCGATCTCATGATCGCAGGCGATCCCAAGATGACCAGCGCCGATGCCGCTCGGCTGCGCGCGGTCTACGGCATCGACAAGCCTCTGCTCGAGCGTTACTTCGCCTGGGCCCACCAGGCGCTGATCGGCAACTTCGGCTATTCGCGATCCTTCAATCAGCCGGTCCTCGCCGTGCTGGTGCCCCGGCTGCTGAACACGGTCGTGCTCGCGGGCATCGCCTTTCTGCTTTCGATCGCGATCGCCCTGCCGCTTGGCATCTGGGCCGCTCACCGACCGCGCAGCCGCGCCGACAATCTGATCAACCTCTTTTGCTTCGCCGGCATCTCTACGCCGCCCTTCTGGCTTGCGCTGCTGCTGATCGCCTTGTTTGCCGTGGCGCTGGGCTGGCTCCCTGCCGGCGGCGTGGCCGAGCTGCGGGCCGGATCGGATTTTTTAACAGCACTCGGCCAGACGGTGCGCTTCGCTGTCCTGCCTGTGCTCACTCTCACCCTGGTGCAGCTCGGGATCTATACGCGCTTCATGCGTGGCGCGATGATCGAGGCGCTACGCCAGGACTATGTACGCACCGCGAGGGCCAAAGGTGCATCGGAACGGCGCGTGCTCCTCAGTCATGCTTTCGTCAATGCACTCGCACCGGTACTCACCGTGCTGGCTCTTTCCTTCGGCGGCCTGTTCTCCGGCGCACTGATCACCGAAACCATGTTCGCCTGGCCCGGCATGGGTAAGACGATCTACCAGGCCATCCTCGACAACGACTACAACCTCGCCCTCATCGGTCTCCTGATCGCGACCTTCGCCACCATCGCCGGTAACCTGCTAGCGGATCTGGCGCTGGTCTGGATCGATCCGCGCGTTTCCCTCTCGGCGCGCGAGCGATGATCGCGTCAAGCCCGACCCTTCTCGTCTGGCGGCGCCTGTTGCGCCATCGCCAGGCCGAGCTCTCGCTTGCGTTCTTGGTCCTCCTGCTGGTTCTTGCGCTTGCCGCTCCCCTGATCGGCGAGATGCGCGGTATCGATCCGGCCATGACCGATCTTTTCCGCCGGCTCGAACCACCATCCGCCCAGTACTGGCTCGGCACGGACGAGCTTGGCCGCGATCTCTTCCAGCGCCTGTTGGACGGCGGGCGGATTTCCCTGTTGGTGGGCATCGCGGGTGCCCTCCTGTCGGCGGTCCTGGGCGCGGTGATAGGCGTCGTCGCGGGCTATTTCGGTGGGCGGCTGGACAGCCTGCTGATGCGACTCACCGATGGCGTGATCGCGCTCCCCCTCCTGCCGCTTTTGATCGTTCTGGCGGCAGTCGATCCGCGCAAACTCGGCATTCCGCCCGGGATCGCCCAGTCGGAGACCTTCTCCCTCTATCGCATCATTGCGATCGTCGCGCTGACCGGGTGGACGACCGCTGCACGATTGGTGCGCGCCGAGACACTCTCGCTCAAGGGGCGCGACTTCACCCGCGCCGCGCAGGCCCTGGGCGCGCGGCCCCTGCGCATCATGTTCCGGCATATCCTGCCCAACGCTGCGGGCTCCCTGGTAGTCGCCACCACCATGTCGATCGGCAGCCTGATCCTGCTCGAATCGACCTTGTCCTTCCTCGGGCTTGGCACACAACCGCCAGCGGCCAGTTGGGGCAACATGCTGGCAGGCGCGCAAGACCTGCTGCGAGATGCACCGATGCTGGCTGTGTGGCCCGGACTGCTGATCTTCCTGACCGTGATCGCCTTCAATTTCCTAGGCGATGGTCTGCAGGAAGCACTCGATCCCCGCAGCGAACGACGGCCTTAAACCGCCACCGCCTCCGGGATCCAGCTGCGGCGCTCGCCAGCGTAGATCGCGCCCGGGTTGCCACGCACCGTCGTGCGCCACATCAGCCGCTGCTCCTTCTCGGTGTCGTACCAGGTGGCCGCATGGACCAGGCAGCGATTGTCCCACACCAGCAGATCGCCCGCGCTCCATTCATGGACATAGACGAACCGCGGCTGCGTATAGTGGCTCATGAGTTCGTCCAGCAGTGCCGCGCCATCGCCGTGGGGGCCAGGCTGCATGCCGACGAACGGTCCATCGAACCAGTCCATCTGTCCGTATTCGCAAAGATAAAGCGCACGCTGTCCGGTGACCGGATGAGCGCGCACGACCGGCTGTGATTGCGACCGTTCATGCGGCGCAAATGGCCTCGGGGTTTGGCCGGCAAGTGCTTCCTTCCGGCCACGACCCGTGCCCGGCTGCGCATGCAGTCCCTGCAAGGTCTCGACCCTTGCCTTGAGATGGGCGGGCAATGCCTCGTAGGCCAGAATGCCGCTTGCAAACAGCGTCTGACCGCGCGTGCGATCGGCCGGGGTGACGGCATAGAACAGCGAGATGTCGGGCGGCGGCCGACGATAACTCTGGTCGGTATGCCAGCCCTTGCGATGCGGATACTGCACTGGCAACAGGCCGTCGGCTGTCAGCGGCGGTTCCGGTCGCGCCGGCGGCTGCCGCGCACCCGGCACGGTGTTGGTGACGAGAAAGATTTCAGGCTGCGTTTTATGAACCAGGTGCTGTCCGGTCGGCAGATGGCGGTAGTCCTCGACTTCCGGGCCAAACTGCCGGCTCAGCTGCACCAGCAACTCCGGAGCGCGGCTAATCTCGTTCATTTCAGGAATCAGCAGGAGCCCGCCAGCTTGCGCCAAGACGTCCGGCAGGTTGACGGGCATCTCCGCCGCAAGCGGACGAGCGAGCCGCACCGTAGCGCCGAATGCCGCGCCGGGTAGTGGCTGGGCTACTTTGATCGGAACGCTCATCCGGCTTCTCCCCTCCCGTCGCACCGGGTTACAGGTCAGTCGCGGCACGCTCTGCAAGAGAGCGGTGGCGCGGTGCGACGCCCGTCCTTGCGCGGGCGGGCGATAGCATGGCCGCAGGAGGAGCAGCCGTCGATCTCGAAATCAATCCAGTGAGTGGGTTCACCACAGCTCTCGCAGGGCAGGCCGCGTGGCGACATCAGGTGACCAAAGCCCGGCGCCTTGCATTTCGGGCAAAGCGTCGCCAGCCGCCTGGCGAGCTTCCAAGCCAGTGCGCGCAGGACTTTCATTCGGGTCGGATTGCGATGTGCGCGCATGTCGGCGACGAGCACCGCCTTTCCGTCTTCGGAAAGACGGGCCTCCCGGTCAACTGCCGCGACGACATCGTCGAGGGTTGTCAGATCCTTGACCGTATGCCCGCCGACGCTGCCCCGTATCACGAACACGCCGAAATCAGGGAAGCCCAACGACTTCACGGCCTGCGGCACGGCAGGATCGCCGACCTCGAAGCTCATCAGACTTCGCCAGTTGGTGCGATGTGTTGTCAACGTTTCAACCAAGCGAATACCGCGCTTGCGATCGACGAAGGCCATGATCTCGAGACCACCAGCGACAAGAGGCAAGCGATCGATGGGGCCGTAGCTCCCTTCGCTGGCAATGGCGCAATCGATGTCCATCGAGCGAAAGACCATTTCCGCTTTCAGAAGCGACGTCTCGATCAGAGCGTCCGGTCGCGGCACTTCGCCGGTGAACGTGCCTAGCGTGTCGGTATCAAGATTGGGCGCAACGATGACCTTGGCATCAAGCAGGCGACGGAATGGCGGCGCGATCGCACGCTCTTTCGCATGGATGGTCGCAAGACCGATCCGTTCGCCAGCATAAGGATGAGCGACCACGGCTACACGAAACTTGTCCGACGCAAACCCTATTCAGCAGCTTGTGGTACAGCCTGCCGTGCGAGTTGCTGCTCGACCAAGGTCGCCCAATAGGAGGCGCCAATCGGCAGGATATCGTCGTTAAAGTCATAGCCCGGATTGTGAACCATGCAGCTCCCCTCGCCGTCGCCGTTGCCAATCCAGATGTAGCAACCGGGCTTCTTCAGCAACATCCAGGCGAAATCCTCGCTGCCCATTGCTGGCGTGGGATTGCGGTTGACGTTGTCTACGCCCACCAAAGTGGACGCCGCCTGCGCCGCGAACTCGGTTTCCTGCACACTGTTCACCGTCGCCGGATAGCGGCGCTCGTATCGCCACTTGGTGACCTCGGCGCCGAAGCCGGCAGCGACGTTGCGGGCAATCTTCTCGATCTGCCTTTCGATCATGTCCTGCACCGGCTTCTTGAAGGTGCGCACGGTGCCGCGCAGCACGCATTCCTGGGGAATGACATTCCAGGTATCGCCGGAATGGATTTGGGTCGTCGACACGACAGCCGTATCCATGGGATCGACATTGCGCGCCACGATCGACTGCAACGCGGTCACGATATGGGCGCCGACCACCACCGGGTCGATGCCATGATGCGGCATTGCACCATGGGCGCCCACGCCCTTCACCACGATCTCGAAGATATCGTAGGCTGCCATCATCGGGCCCGGCCTGACGGCGAAACGGCCAACCGGAATGCCCGGAATATTGTGCATGCCGTAGACGCCTTCGCAGGGGAATTTCTCGAACAACCCCTCCTCGACCATCACGCGGCCGCCGCCTTCGTTCTCTTCGGCCGGTTGGAAAATGAAGTAGACGGTGCCATCGAAATTCCGAGTCTCAGCGAGATACTTCGCTGCTCCCAAGAGCATCACCGTGTGACCATCGTGACCGCAAGCATGCATCTTGCCGGGGATCGTCGACTTGTGGCTGAACTCGTTGGTCTCATGCACATCGAGCGCATCCATATCGGCGCGCAGCCCAATTGCACGCTTCGATGTACCGGCGCGAAGAACACCCACGACGCCGGTCTTGGCAAGGCCACGATGCACTTCGAGGCCGAACTGCTTCAGCTTGTCCGCAACAGTGTCTGCCGTCCGCACTTCCTCGAATGCCGTTTCAGGATGGCTATGGATGTCGTGCCGCCACGCCGTCATGTCCCTATGAAACGAAGCGATGCGGTTGATAACCGGCATGGAATTCTCCAAAAAATATAGGGGCGGATCGTAAGCGACGATACCGGTGGGTCAAGCACGGTGAGCATGCGCTGCCGCACATCACGCGCCCTGCAGCCAATTGCCGCGACCTAGCGTGCGTTGGCGTAGCTGCGCTCTTCGATTGCGAGCCGCTTCTCTTCGATGGCGTGGCACGCCACCGCTCCCCCTTCCGTCGGCAGCAGCTGGGGACGTTCGCGCTTGCAGCGTTCGTTGGCAAAGGGACAGCGCGGATGGAAGCTGCAACCGGACGGCGGATTGATCGGACTCGGTACCTCGCCGGCAACAGGCACGCGCTGACGGCCGGTCAGATCGAGATCGGGGATCGTATCGAGCAACATCCGTGTATACGGATGCTTGGGCCGCTTGAAGAGCGTATCGGTCGGCGCCTGCTCGACCAGGCGGCCAAGGTACATCACGCCCACGCGCGTCGAGATATGGTAGACGACGGCGAGGTTGTGCGAGATGAACAAATACGTGAGGCCGAAGCGTCGCTGCAAATCCATCATCAGATTCAGGATTTGCGCCTGGACTGAGACGTCGAGTGCCGACGTCGGCTCGTCACACACCAGGAATTCCGGCCGACTGGCCAGCGCCCGTGCGATCGAGATACGCTGACGTTGACCACCCGAAAATTCGTGGGGGTATTTACGCCCGTCAGCTGGGGTCAATCGCACTTGACGCAGGAGATCGCCGACCTGCTTCTCAAGGTCGGCCTTGTCCACGGCGAGGCCAAAGGCGCGGATCGGCTCGGCGATGATATCGAACACCCGCCAGCGCGGATTGAGGCTGGCGTACGGATCCTGGAAGATCATTTGCAGACGCCGGCGCAAGGCCGAGGTTTGTGTCCGACCTCGCCGTTGGCCGATATCGTTGCCATCGAAGGTGATGTGGCCTGCTGTCGGGCCGTACAGACCCACCACCAGGCGCGCTACGGTCGACTTCCCGCAGCCCGACTCGCCCACCAGCGAAAAGGTCTCGCCCTTGGCGATATCGATATCGATACCATCGACGGCCTGAACGATCTGGCGGCCGCGACGTTCGAGGACCCGGACCAGCCAGGGTGGCGAGACGTCGAAATGACGCTTGAGCCCCTCGATGTGGACGAATGGCCGCGTCCCATCAGGCATCGGCCAACTCCCCCGCGACGGCACTGCCGACACCCTGTCGATCATGCAGCCAGCAGGCGGCGAGACTGCCTCCCGCCGTCATCAGATTGGGGCGCTCGACCAGACAGCGTTGGCCGCGATGGCCGCAACGCGGGTTGAAGGCGCACCCTTTCGGAATCTCGGTGAGGCGCGGCATGGCACCGTCGATCTGGGTCAACCGCTCAGCGCGATGGCCGAGGCTTGGGATCGAGCCCATCAGGCCCCTCGTATAGGGGTGCCTTGCCTGCTTGATCACCTCGCGCACCGGGCCGATCTCGGCGATACGGCCGGCATACATCACCGCCACACGGTCCGCAGTCTCGGCGATCACGCCCATGTCGTGCGTGACCAACATCACCGCTGTACCGTGTTCGCGGCAAAGGCGCTTGAGTAGCGCGATCACCTGAGCCTGGATGGAGACATCGAGCGCGGTGGTTGGCTCGTCCGCCACGATCAGTTTCGGCCCGGCGCAAAGAGCAAGTGCGATCACTACCCGCTGGCGCATCCCACCGGAGAATTGATGCGGATAGTGATCGAAGCGCTGCTCGGCACCGGGAATGCCGACTTCCTTCAGGAGATCGACGGCCCGTTTCCGTGCCTGACCGGCCGACAGGGGTAAATGCGTCTGGATGGTTTCGACGAGTTGTCGTCCGATCGAATAGAGCGGATTGAGGCTGGTCAACGGATCCTGGAAGATCGCGCCAATCATGGCGCCGCGTACCTTGCGCATCTCTTCGTAGGGAAGAGTGTCGATGCGTCGTCCCTCGAGTCGGATCTCTCCGCTCGCCACTCGTCCCGGCGGCTCGAGCAGCCCGATGATGGCGTTACCGGTCAACGACTTGCCCGCGCCCGACTCGCCCACCACGCCCAACACCTCGCCAGCGGCAATCTCGAACGACACATCATCGACCGCCAACAAGGCCACGCCGCGTTGGAAATTCGACACGCAGGCGCCTCACCTCGAGAAGCGGCGCGTTGTTCGAGACAGTTCTTCCCGTGGTAGCCATCAGCGCAGCTTCGGATTGAGAGCGTCGCGCAGCCAGTCGCCCAGCAGATTGACCGCCAGGACCAACGCCGCCAGCGTGATACCCGGAAATACCACGATCCACCACTCGCCGGATTGCAGGAGATCGTTACCCAGCCGGATGAGCGTGCCCAGCGACGGCTGCGTCGAGGGCAGTCCCACACCGAGGAAAGACAGGGTCGCTTCGGTGATGATGGCAAGTCCGAGATTGATCGTGGCGATCACCAGTACGGGTCCGGTGACATTGGGCAACACATGCCGCACCATGATCACGGCCGGCGACAGACCGATCACGCGCGCCGCCTGGACATATTCCTTGTTCTTCTCGACCAGCACCGATCCTCGCACCGTCCGCGCGTACTGCACCCAGAATGAAAGACCGATGGCGCCGATGATAACGAATGTGGCGATCTCGTCGTGACGTTCTGAGGAAATCAGCCCTCTCACCAACCCGTCGATCAGCAGGGCGACAAGGATCGCGGGGAAAGTGAGCTGGATATCGGCGATCCGCATGATGACCGCATCGATCGTGCCACCGAAATAGCCGCTGATCAGGCCCAGCGCGATGCCCAAGACCATCGCCACGACCACCGAGGAGAACCCTACGATCAACGACAGGCGGGTGCCGTACAAGATCGATGACAGCACATCTCGTCCCTGATCGTCCGTGCCAAGCGGAAAGCTCCAGTCGCCGTCCGGCGACACCAGCACCGGCGGCTTGAGCCCGTCACTCAGGCTGAGCGTTCCCGGATCGAATGGCGTGTGCGGGGCGATGACCGGCGCAAGGAAGGCCATTGCAATGATGAGAAACGTCACCACTGCTGCCACGACCGTCGTTGCCGAGGACTTGAAGCTCCACCAGATGTCGCTGTCGGCAGCGTGATGCAGCCATTGGGCGAAGGCGACACGGCTCGCCATATCAGTGCGCGCCCGCTCGAACGCCCATCTGACCGCGCAGCCGCGGGTCGACGACGAAATAGAGGAGATCCACGACCAGGTTGATGACCACGAAGAAGAGCCCGATCAGCATCAGATAGGCCGCCATCACCGGTATGTCGGAGAATTGCACGGACTGGATGAAGAGCTGGCCGACACCCGGCCAGGCGAACACCGTCTCGGTCACCAAGGCGAAGGCGATCAGGGAGCCCAGCTGCAGGCCGGTTACGGTGATCACCGGCACCAACGTGTTCTTCAGCGCATGTCCAAAGTTTATCGCCCGGTTGCTCAGGCCGCGCGCGCGAGCAAATTTGATATAGTCGGTGCGCATCACTTCGAGCATTTCCGAGCGCACCA
>Ga0310811_10000571_pt1 | contig 47251 bp, 34 predicted proteins | sample YCmetagenome_FD_207642 | JGI IMG/M metagenome (GOLD analysis project Ga0310811, IMG submission 207642) | Soil microbial communities from experimental microcosm in Duke University, North Carolina, United States - YC | ecosystem: Engineered > Artificial ecosystem > Soil microcosm > Unclassified ...
TTCCAGAGAGGTTGGTAACAACAGCTGTTGTTCCAGTCAGGTTGTTCGCAATCATGTTCGTGTATTGGAGTGAACTACCTGAGAGGTTAGTGATCACAGAATTGGTGTACTGAAGAGACGTTCCAGAAAGGTTAGTAATCACAGCTGTTGTTCCAGTCAGGTTGTTCGCGATCATGTTCGTATATTGAGCTGATGCACCCGAAAGATTGGTGATCACAGCTGTCGTTCCGGTTAGATTACCAGCGATCATGTTCGTGTATTGAGCTGATGCACCCGAAAGGTTAGTGATCACAGCTGTTGTTCCAGTCAGGTTGTTCGCGATCATATTCGTGTATTGGAGTGAACTACCTGAGAGGTTAGTAATCACAGAATTGGTGTACTGAAGAGACGTTCCGGAAAGATTGGTAACAACAGCTGTTGTTCCAGTTAGATTACCGGCGATCATGTTCGTGTATTGGAGTGAACTGCCTGAGAGGTTAGTGATCACAGCTGTCGTTCCAGTCAGGTTGTTCGCAATCATGTTCGTGTATTGGAGTGAACTACCTGAGAGGTTAGTGATCACAGCTGTTGTTCCAGTAAGATTACCAGCAATCACATTGGTATACTGGAGTGAACTACCTGAGAGGTTAGTGATCACAGAATTGGTGTACTGAAGAGATGTTCCTGAAAGGTTAGTGATCACAGCTGTTGTTCCGGTTAGATTACCAGCGTTCACGTTGGTATATTGGAGTGAACTACCTGAGAGGTTAGTGATCACAGCTGTTGTTCCAGTCATATTGTTCGCGATCATGTTCGTGTATTGGAGTGAACTACCTGAGAGGTTCCCGATCACAGAATTGGTATACTGAAGAGATGTTCCAGAAAGGTTAGTAATCACAGCTGTTGTTCCAGTCATATTTCCAGCAATCACATTGGTATACTGGAGTGAACTACCTGAGAGGTTCCCGATCACAGAATTGGTATACTGGAGAGACGTTCCAGAAAGGTTGGTTATTGTACCGTTAGTTGCTATGAGGGATGTAAACGTTCCTGTTCCAATAGTGAATGTGGTAAACGTTCCTGTTCCACCCGTCACGGTGATGTAGTTCAGGGATGAACCGGTAATATTCGTTATCATACCACTACCATATGACAGAGTGGTTCCACTCAGGTTGAGCACGCTACCTCCGTTGTACGCGAGTGATGTTCCAGACAAACTGGTTATTCCACCGCTACCGTATGACAGACTGGTTCCACTCAGGTTGAGCACGCTCCCTCCACCAAATGTAATGACGGTACCAGATAGATTGGTTATTGCACCTCCACCATATGACAGACTGGTTCCACTCAGGTTAAGTACGCTCCCTCCGTTATACGCGAGTGCTGTTCCAGACAAGCTGGTTATTCCACCGCTACCGTATGACAGACTGGTTCCACTCAGGTTGAGCACGCTCCCTCCATTGTATGCGATAGCTGTTCCAGACAGGTTAGTCAACGCTGAATTGGTATAAGTTAAGTTCGTTCCGCTCAACGCAGTGATCGATCCATTACTAGCCGAGATGTTCGTGAACGTACCTGTTCCAAGCACTATATTCACGAACGTTCCAGTGCCTGCGGATATGCTCGCACCCGAAATATTGGTGTAGAACAGGTTGGTGCCTGTCAAGCTAGGAATATTACCAGATGTGTACGTCAGACTTGTCCCTGTTAGATTGGTGAGCGAGTTGTTAGTGCTGAACAGGTTCGTCACGGTGGCTCCAGTAGCGTTTACTTGGGTGATCGAGGCTGTCCCAATTGAGCTGTTGGTGTAATTTGAAGTCGTTCCTGTGATTGACGTGATAGAACCACCAGCGTACAGTATCGAGGTGCCACTCAGGTTTGTGATCGACCCATTCACAGAGGACAGATTATTGAACGTCGCTGTGGTATAATCAAGATTGGTGCCTGAGATGCTGGTAATCACACCAGTCTGACTGTTCAGTGTGTTGAATGTTCCACTCAGAGATGTGATTCCAATGAACGTTCCACTCGACCCTGTGTACGATGTGTAGGCCGAACTCGAACCCGTGATGGACAACACAGATGCACCTGTGGCAAAGAGCTGAGTGACGTTCTCTGTTCCAATAGTTGAGTTAGTGAACACGAGATTCGTACCGCTCAGCGACACCAAGTTCGATCCAGAGCTCGTGATCTGTGTAAACACGCCGGTGCCACCTAGTACATGTACATAGTTTGAGGTTGTACCGGTTAAGGAGTCGATCCCACCCCCGGTGCTACTGACTTGTGCATACACACCGGTGTTGTATGTAAGATTGACTCCTGTCAGACTCAACACATTCGCACCGGTACTGTTAATCTGGTTGAGATAAGCGGTGGAGTACGTGATCGCTGAACCAGACAGGTTAAAGATTCCACCACCTGTTGCACTCAGCTGGTTGAAGATACCAGTTCCAGCAAACAGTGAGGTAAACGAACCCGTACCCAGGTTAATTGTGTTGGCAACCAGTGTCCCGATCGTAGCTGTGGTGTAATTCAGGTTCGAACCCGATAGACTAGTGATCACCCCTGTCTGACTGTTCAACGTGTTGAATGTTCCACTTAAGGAGGTGATCCCTTGAAACGTTCCACTCGCACCTGTATAAGAGGAATAACCTGAGCTCACACCTGTTACGCTCACAATAGACGCACCTGTGCCGAAGATCTGATTGATGTTACTGGTCGTGAACGTCGAGTTCGTTCCAGACAGACTTACGAATGATGCTCCCGTGATGTTCGCCTGAGTCAGGTTAGCCGTTCCAATACTGGCAGTGGTGTACGCCAAACCAACCCCAGAAGCGTTTGAGATAGACGCACCAGTGATATAGGCTTGGGAAAACACACCCGTTCCTCCTGACACAGATGAGTACGATAAACTTGTTCCAGTCACACTACCAATAGAACCAGATGAATAGGAGATGGCTGTGCCAGACAAGTTTGTAATCGATCCTTGGGTGGAGAACAGCTGAACAAACGATCCTGTTCCAGCACTGAGGTTTACAAACGCTCCGGTTCCCAAATTGAGGGTGTTAAACTGAGCTGTCTGGTATGTTATCGTACTCCCTGTCAACCCCACGATATTTCCTGAATTGAACACGAGACTGGAACCTGAAACACTGAGGATATTCGCACCTGTCGCATCCAGCTGTTGGAAGTTGGCCGTGTTCAGAGTGAACGAATCAGCCGTCAGAGACGTGAAGAACCCCGTGCCCGCGGTCAGTGAGGTGAAAATACCGGTTGTACTCTGTAAAGAGACAAACGTTCCAGTACCTCCATCCAGTGTAATGATGTTAGCCAGCTGTTCGTTCGATACGGCTATACTGGCGGTGGATGTACTGAGACTGCCAGCACTGATCAACCCAGTGGTCTGAATCTCGTTAGCCCCTGCATTCACCGGATCACCCGTTCTCTGAACATTCACCCCGTTCACTTGGAGACTGTTGAACGTTCCAGCACCACCACTGATCGTCCCAGTTGTTTGAATCTCGTTCGCTCCTGCATTCACCGGATCACCGGTTCTCTGTACGTTCACCCCGTTCACTTGTAGAGAGGTGTATGTACCGATGTTACCAGAGATGGTGCCCGTTACGCTGAGACTACCAAATGATCCGCTGTTTGCTGAAATTGATCCTCCTGTCACACTTATGGACTGACCAACCAACAGAACACCTGTACCACCTACAAACAGACCGGTTGAAAAGGTTCCTGTATTGGCCTGGACGAGACCTGCTGACACCGTACCCGTTGTCTGGATGGTATTCGCTCCAGCATTGACAGGGTCAGACACACGCTGGACGCTTACTCCATTCAGCAACAAAGATGACGAGAACGCGCCACTACTGGCTTGAATCTGTCCCGCAGACACCAAGCCTGTGGTTTGGATCTCGTTGGCTCCAGCATTGACCGGATCACTCGTTCTTTGCACAGATACTCCGTTCAAGAAGAGTCCATTCGTGAATACACCTGTTCCTGCTGTGATCGATGCGGTATTGAGATTTGTGCCCTGAGTCAGCACGGGTAGTCCATTGGAAAACAGGAATCGAAATGATCCAGTCGTTCCTGTAACCGATCCCGCGATAACCAGGGGTACGTTTACGCCGGTTAGTGCCGCTCCGGAACCTGGATACACTGGCTGACCTTGGATAAAAAGATTTTGGAAGTCGCCGGTGGCCACGGTCATCGTTGTTCCGGTATAGTTCTGGACTGACAGTGTTCCAACAATGGACGCATCACCGACCCCCGAATCCAAAACGTTCGATGTCGTAACAAAGGATCCAGTGCTCTGAACAAACGATCCATTCAGAACCTCGGAGGTGGCTGTGATCCGCTGACAACTGATGTTCTTGAACGCTGTCGTTTGATCACTCTGGTTGTAGATGGTCGAAAAGACGGCAGCACTGATCGAGGAATTGTCCGCGGTCAGTGGTACAAAAGTGAAATTACGCCTGTCCGTCATGCTTGATGTGCTCTCTCACCTGTTTTTACTTATCCATAAGGAACAGAACATGAACACGTCTTCCAAACCATAGGTTAGACACGAGTACTTCCAGGTGAATAACCACTGGACATCTTGGCAACCTCACCCACTCGATTCGTGACAGAAATACAAGAGCGCTTACAATTCATTCGTCCATACGTTCACAAAATAGACGATGAACCAATACATTATCATTCCACCTCTGCAGGAGTGGTCGATTGCGGGTGATGGTTCATCATCGTCATCTTCGACGTCACCAGTGTACCATATTCAGACGATCACCAGTGAGGAGCTCAGTAGGTGTAGGAATCAAATGATGCAAGATCATCGACCTGTTCGGCGTTCCAACAAACATAGGTCGAAGACGTCTCCAAAGGAACCAGTAGTGGTCTCATGTCCCACGTTAAACCACACCTTGGATGCGAGTACTTCCAAGGTAAATAATCAAGGTAGAAGTTGACAACCGCACTCCACTCGATTCGTGATAGAAATACAAGAGCACTCACAAATCATTCCTTCATACGTTCGGACAAGTTATGGAACTCCAAACCCCGATCACGCCATCGAATCAGGTGCCAGGTTCTTACCAACACCTGATTGACATGGCCGAGGTGAACAAGAGATTCAGTTCACCCGAAGCGTTGATGACCGTACACATTATGTGTGTAAGATCGCTCGTTCACAACTATCACCCCAGTACGCACGCATGCATTCCTGTACACAATGCCAAGCTAGGATTGTATCGAGTTATAGTTGTCGATCGTGCCATGCACGAGAAAGCTGTGTCACTAAAACCGTATTTGGATAATAACCGTGGAGTCTACTCTCGACAAGACGGGGAGAAGCACAGTGTGCAGTTTGCTCGAGTATTGCTGGGTGAGGACGTGGTTGGCAAGCAGTGTAGCACGTACCAAGGTGTTCTGGTCAATTGCACACGGGATCATTTCCAAAAGAACTGGACTGTCGATCGAGTTGTGTCAGACAGAGAGATGAATGCACGTGAGACGTTCGAGGCGTTTGACATCCACAAACATGACCTACTTCCTATCTACACCAAGAACGGCGCTATTCTCCGGTGGGACTGCATCTCTCGCGAATCCATCCCATTGGTAGGTCATTTGAGATGGAATAACAGGAACGGGTACGCCCAGACAAGTGGTGGAAGTCTACTACACCGAGTACTACTCAACCTCGCTACTGAATCAGATTTGGTGGGCGACCACATCAACCGAAATCGCAGTGATGCGCGATTGGAGAACCTACGAACGTTCACTTCTCAACAGAATGCTATGAATCGGAGTAAGCGCGCCTCGGCAAGTAGTTCATACCGAGGGGTTTGCTGGGATAAGAGACGTGGATTGTGGATTAGCCAATACAAAGGTGTTCACCATTCGTACACAATCGAGAAACACGCGGCATGGGATTACAACGTACGAGTTGGCACGAGTGGAGAGTTAATCAACACTGATTTGCCCGTAGCTCCGGATGATTTTGTGATGTATATCAAGAATCCACCAAGTAAGTCAGATTGTGGCATAGGTATCATGAAACGTGGTAACAAATGGACAGCTCAATTGGGTAAACAATGCCTAGGCTTGTTCGACACCGCGGAACAGGCTCTCAGTGCACGCAAGACAGCTGAGCGCATTAGAGACGAATCTGAGGCGAAAGAGACAGCAGAGCATGTCATTCGACGTAACAGTGCAAATCAAGCGATCATTCCGTGCTCGAACAAACCAGACAAGTTCATCATATGTAGTGATACAGACTACCACAACTTGAGACAGTACAGCTGGTCGTACTTCGAAATGAAAACCAAACTCGCAGACGGTAATGAGTCAACTGTTCCAAACATACTTACACGAGTAAACCAAGTTACCATCCTTATCTATCGGTTCTTGATGAATACAACAAAACCCAGCACAGGACGGTATGTAGTCGATCACATCAACCACGATCGTCTGGATAACAGACGAGAGAACTTACGATGGGAGTCTCGCTCGGTGAACAACCACAACCGCGTCAAGAAGAAGGGTGCTTCGTCACAGTATCACCATGTACATCGCATTCGTGATCGTGTATGCTGGGAGGTTTACTTCAGGAAGGATAGAAAGAAACATCACTTTGGACAGTATCCAGATGAACGTGTTGCTGCTTGGGTGGGTGATATGGGAGCAAAATTGGTGTGGGGAGAGGTAGCTTGTCTGAATAACGTGTCCAAGCCTGACAATTGGGAGTGGAACGCTACCACACAGCGCGCAGAACCAGTAGTGGTGTCAAAGTAAATTGTGGTCAGCCTCGAGTTAGCCACTCGTAATTACGAATAGAATACCGATTATTCGTAATCTCCATTGACCAGCCTAGCATTAGTCATCAGTATCTTGTCTCACACCATATCCTTTGAACAAACAGAACCGTTCACGTCTACACCGATCTGACGTGTACTTAAGATTTGGTGGATACTATCAACCATGATCCAGACAGATTGTGAGTAATGACAACTTAATCTATGTTCAATGAGAGCAATGATCTACACACCTGTTCTGTAGAATCAATCAGTGTGTTCTCGGACGACTCGTTCATGACCCACTGAGCTGTATGAGGTAACACACCAGACATGTCTGCGATGTGATCTTTATACAGTGATGTACCCATCGACATATATAGGATGGTTGCAGTGAACTGTGTCTCTAGCCACAATAGGGCAGAGTTGAGCTTGGTTTGCCAGTCAAAACGATTGTCAAACACATGCACCTGGTACAACCGTAGGATGTGGTGGTGGTTCCGCACAGCGAGTTGCATCTTGTCCACATCACGTTGACGTGTGAACACGTTCGACTGCCAGTTGCTTACTTGGCTAAAGTGCTGATCACCGTCCAGCTCAATTAAGACATCGCTCGGTGTCTGTGATTCGGTGTTGACAAGGTGAAAGTCGTATCTCCAATTAGACCAGTCGAACTGGTATTGTGTTGAGACGGTGTATGATGTCAACCGTGTTCGTAGGTGTACACGAAGGATGCATTCGGTCTTTTGTCGGCAGAATCGACACCACTTGCCCGCATTTATTGTGTTCAAAGCTATCTTGAACTGGTAACCACATTTAGCAGTGGAGCATGTGAACCAGTACTTGTCGTTCGAGTTCAACGCGACATCTCGTGGAGTCTGTCCATCATTTTTCTCCTGGTTCCAACACTCCACTCGACCAGGAATTGTGCAACCAGCAAACGAGTGTGAGACGCACATGGAACAGTCTACACGTGCACATCTCTGTAGGTTGGCACAGTAAGGACACCATTGAGGATTGGACTTATGATTTACATGGTTTAGGGTAACTTCGAACTCATGTGTGCACTGTGAGCATGTGAACCAGTACTTGTCATTCGAGTTCAGGGCAACATCTCGTGGATTCTTCCCACCGTTCTTCTCCTGGTTCCAACACTCCACTCGACCAGGAATTGTGCAACCAGCAAACGAGTGTGCGGTACACATGGTACAGTCTAGACGTGTGCACCTCTTCAGGTTAGCACAGTATGGACACCATTGAGGATTGGGATCACGATTCACCTTACTCAAGCTTATCTCGAAGTCATGAGTACACTTAGAACACGTAAACCAGTACTTAACATGCGAATGTTGGCTTACGTCATAAGGCGACACTCCACCATTCTTGTCCGTGAGCCAACATCTGACCTTGTCAGAATCACCTCGCGCACCGAATGAACGTGGTCGACAGTGCGAACATGCTCCACCTTGTTCGCACATACCGTGTTGTCGTCTACAAGTCATTTGAAATGTGTGAATGTCTAAACTACCCTTTACTGATCACCTTGATCTCCAGGTTTCGAAGTAAAGCTTCTTGTCCACTTCGAAATCACTCACTCAACATACTAGTATCAGGATGGATCCGTACTTACACCACCTCCACCATCTTAACCATACCACCAGAGATCATACTCCATCCCTTCAGTTCCACCCCAATCTGCTCAGCACTCACTGCTTGCACCATAGTAATCAGTGTGAGCGTTCGTTTCTGGAGTGACGAACTAGTATTGTATTCAGTAACCACGTTGTCTTTCACCTGCACACTGAACGTAGTCCCACCTGGAATTACTCCGCTTACCTGTACCAACACCTCGAACCACCTGCTCTCATTCGGTTTGTCAAACTCACCTATAATCACCATCTCTCCAGCATCCGAAACTCCCCACCCTGTACCCTTCGAAGTCAAGATAAGTAAGCCGGCCTTGGAACCCACCAACCCGATCACACGGAAGTATCCAAACCGCTGAGGAGCACACCTCAACCCACCCACACTCAGACTGCCCGACACAGTGGCATCCCCTCCACTATCTAACACGTTATGCTGAGTCGTCACCATCCCTCCCTGTGGATTCAATCTCAAAGGCACATCGTAGGTCTTCCTATTCGAGATTGTCTGAATGACTCCATGTCCAATCGTCGAACCTACCTGTACGTTCGCAGAAGCGAGATCGCTGAACCCGTTCAGCGCATCCTCACTTGGTGAACCACTGCAAATCACACTGCCCTTCAGTCTGCTCGGTCGAACCTGGGAGTTCACCGTGATCGCACTACCCACCGTCAAGTTGGAACTGACTTCCATAGAACCATTCGCATCTAGAACGTTCTTCGTAGTGAACACGCTCCCACGTCTCGAGTTCAGGTAGATGCTACTGGGGTCTTGAATGGTCAGTCCAATCCCCCTCTTGCTCACATCCAACACACCTGAATCGTGTGTACGTTCAATGAACGACTCTTCATCAGCGAACAACAGACCTATCCGACTGCTGGCACCCCAATAATGAGGTTGGAGAACGACTTGTGGACTGGTGTTGTGTGCCATGGCCAACTTCATGCTGACACCCATAGGTTCATGCCCCAGATACACACTCTCCCCCACGTTAACATTGTTCATGACATTCAAATGACCTACCCTCACCTCACTGGTATAGTGGGAGCTCCCCGTACTACTTGGTGTGTTTTGAACGGAGAACTGTGTATACCCGTTCTGGCCATAGATGTTCCAGCTGTTGGCGTCGTTCCCACCCTTGAACCGTATACTACCATCCAAACTGCTCATCATGATGCCTCCCTCACCCTTACCCTGTGCTTTCTCTGACCTCAACCCTGTGGATGTGCCTCCCACCCCGGTTGCACAAAACATCTGGATGTCACCATGTGTCTCCAAACTGCCACTCGTGATCTTGTTACCATTCGAGTTGTACTCTTGTCCCTGGAGAACGATCATACCCGATGCATCGGGTACTTGCCACACTCTGGGTGCGGTCAGCTTGTGAGAGGCAAACTCGCCGTACCCTTTGCCCATATTGTCAAGCTTCAAGCCTTGTGGAGAGGAGATGACCAACCGACTCATACTACCAAGGTGGTGATTGAACTCACCGCGGGGTCCCGTCATCCCCCGTGGACCCGTACACCCCACCAGGCCAATCCCATCTTTCCCATCTAATCCATCTCGCCCAGCTGGACCAGTGCATCCTGGCAACCCTCGGGGTCCGATCTCACCCGGATCACCCTTTGGTCCCGGTGGTCCTTCAATGATGCTCTTCTCCTGAGCGACATTCAACATGTTCTGAATGACCTGATAATACGGCGAGGTTTGACCAGGGGTCGTGGAAGGCGATGCACTGGAGCTGAACCCATGCCCAGCTCCCACCCCTGCAGTACTTATGGATGGATTTTGAATGGGACTGAACGGCCTTCTCGTTCCATTATGTACGGATGAGAACATTGCTTGTCCTTTTTGGAAGAATGGATTGGGTTTATCTTCTTACCCGGGAAGACACCAATTCGATCCTGACAGTAATTAACAAGACCGGGCACAGCTCTCACACCAATTCTATATCTCTATCTCATACATCTAACTAACTCACCTCTAACCTGAACCACTGAATGGACTCGACCGCCAACGAACTCGTGTATGATGATGAACAGAATCAGAACCAGGAACAGGAATACATTGTGGACACGGATCACCTCGAACCATTCCTGGATCCACGGAATGAGCGCATGAGTGCGTTCCCTATCATCTACGATGATTTGTGGCAACTCCAGGTGCTCCACCGTGCCGCGCATTGGACATTCGATCAGGACATTGACTACTCTCACGATCGCCATGACTTTCTGTATGAGTTGAACGAGCATGAACAGCACTCGGTCAAGTTTGCTCTGGCGTTCTTCAATGCGAGTGATTTCCTGGTGACGAAATCCATTCGTCGTGACAAGTTCGAGGTCGTCATCCCCGAGGTGCAAGGATTCAATGCCAACAAGGAGGATCGCGAGTTCGTACACAGCTTGACGTATGGACAGCTCTTAAGAGTCATCGTTCCGGATGAACACGAACAGGTCGTTCTGAGAGACTCCATCCAGCACATCCCCATCATCCGTGAGAAGAGTGCCTGGATGGTCAAGTGGCTAGATGAGAGCTGGGCGGTGCGTCAGATTGTGACGGCTGTCATGGAGGGCATCTACTTTAGTGGGTTATTTGCCTTCATCTTCTGGTTAAAGAAACGCCACCCGGGAAAAATGCCCGGACTCGTGTTGGCCAACGAGTTCATCTTCAAGGATGAGAACCTGCACTTGGAGTTTGCCGCGCTCCTGTACCGTAAATACGTGATGTACCAACCCGAACAACAGCGTGTGGTCGATCTGATCATGGAGGCCGTAGAGATCGAGCACCGCTTCATGAGAGAGACGTTCCCGATCCGACAGCTCGGTCTGAACGCAGACAAGCTGTGTGATTACATCTCGTTCTTGGCCGACGGTGTGTATTCAAAGCTTGGGTATGTTGAGGACACGCTGTATGGGGTTGAGAATCCAGCGGATTTCATGGCGTTACTGGCTCTGCCCGTCAAGGTGGATTTCTTCTCGAATCTCAATTCATCCTACACGAGTGCCGGAGCGATGGTGTCCTCCAACCCTGCGCGTGCACATGAGAACGTGGCGAAATTGGGAGCGTTCTAAGAGACCTCAAACCCATCAGAATAGAATCCTGATCAGATACAGACGACATTGATATGAACGAAATCCAGATGACGAGCAAGACCATGGAAATCTGTTATTTCCACGCTTGTGTGACATAGATTCTACAAACACATCACCCTTGTTCCCGTTCTGAACTTCAGAACACACATTCATCATGTGGAAAGAGAGCCAACTCTCGGAACACATCCCCATCCCTACCAGCGCACTGGTTTGTCCATCACGCAACCAGCTCAACCTCATCCTACAAGCGTTTGTCGAGCGCAAACGCTTGTTCAAATATCATGAGCGGTTAAACGGGGTGATCACCAAGATCCTGGTCAATTGCTTCCACCCCTCTCAACGCTGTTCACACACATCGCACACATGGCTCACTCCAACGGATTGTCACTATGTCCGTGTACACTGTTCGTACCAGTGCACCGTTCTAAACCTAGCACCGGGTGATAGGGTGCCTGTCAAGGTCAAGTCGATAGACAGCCGAGGCCTGGTGTGTGAATCGTCCTCTGACAACCTGACTATGTTGGTGTACAACAACTCGTCTGCCTCTCGTTCCATTCCTGACTTCCTGTGGCGACCTGGTTCGTTCACCATGCTGGTGTTTGAAGGGGTGCATCCACAAGACGGTCCATACGGAACGATAGCACCAGAATCTATTGAACAGAACGAGGCGTTTGGTGAGGCACCGAGTATGCTGTTGACCGACGATCCTGAACCCGAATCCATCTTTGAATTGGAAACCACATGTTCGTCTCCCACTTCCTCCAAGTCTCTGACCAAGTCCACACGAAAGAACAAAAAGGCGTAGATGGACACGTACAACAGCACCCCATCAGATTCTATCCTGGACACCCTGAGTCAACCGGGTCAGGGAATCCACAAGTACAGGATCGGACCATTCGCATTGTTTGACACCGTCCTCACCATCCTGGTATGCTGGTTGATATGGTACTATTTTGCACCCAAGTGCTGGGGCACAGGTCGCTTCGTCCTGTTTGTGTGTGCAGTCCTGTTGTTAAGTATCCCTATCCACATGTATTTTGGAGTGGAGACAGAGGGTGTCAAGTGGTGGAGAAAGTTGAGCGGATCTCCCTCGTCTGATGATGTGTATGGAATGGGGAACGATTCATCCTCCATCTCCAGTCATCTCAATACGGTGAAAGCATTGTTTACAGGAGCCAAATCATCCACACCCAACGGCGGTCAAGAAGTACAGATCGCAGGCGCAGGTCGCGACACAGACTATTATCCACTGGACGAGGAGGATTGGCGCGCCGCACCTGTCGATACACAGTACCAGACCTTCAGTCAGATCTAACACAAACGACACCTGTCACAGTATCAGTATTCTCCCACCCTACCTACCTCTCCCCCACCCACCCCCCACCCATTATTTCCAATCCACTCACACACTGGTATTGGAAATACGCACACATACACTCTTCAAAGATGGACTCTCATCCTGTCTCTACTCTGACTGCACCTCATTCCAACCTATCGTTCACCCCTGCACAACTCGTTCAGCTCGCTCGTGCCACGCATGAGTTCTGTGCGTTCTTCAAGATCCTGATTCATGACGTTCAGCTGACTGAGCTGTTGCCCGAGGGCATGTCTCAGATCACCACTCCACTCGTTCGTTCCATGGTTCAGATGGACAAGGTCGACCGAGCAGATCTGTCCCTTCACACCAACCGTTTGCGTTCCAATCTGATGTTCAAGAAGCTTGTTCCAGATCACCTGTTGACCATGGATGATGCCGTGGTCTCCCTGTCTGTCGTTGCTCAGGAACTCAAGCGTGCTCACTACCTCCTGATGCAGATGAGCCAGTTGACACCGCTGTTTGAAAAGTACATGGAGTCATTACGATGGGTGATAGAGTTGGAGTCCGTTCGTTCACTATGTACGAGATTCAAGGCTGATCCAGACGAGATGAAGATTGAAACTCCACCTGATCAGTGTAAGGTCAAGATGCCGTTCATTCTAACACCATTGAAACTGCCTGCCACCTATGACATTGTGATCGTGTCGGAGACGTTCCAGATGGCGCTTGAGGAGTGTGATACTTGGTGTACGATTCACGATTGGTATGACATGGAGACAGGGTCGGTCGATTCAAAGGGGATACAGTTTGATGACGAGAGTGAGACGGACGATGTGAGGAAGGATTGCTTATTCACATCACTGGTGTCGGGAATGACCGAGTTGGAGCTGGCAGTGGATCGCGAAGCGATGTGTATCGTGACCAAGACCGATATACGGTCACTGATGGGAGCAGATCGAACCGTCAGCGATCCATCCAGGGTAGTGAACTCTGTTAAGCGCCGTTATGCACGGATGATGCTGGTGCGTGTGTCGGGTGCGTGCATTTACGAATCATGGAAACAACTCACGTGTGGAGGAGAGGGATACAGTGACACCCCTTCACCCATTCTATTGTTGAAACAGATTGTGTTGTCATGTGCATAGACTGGAATGGATGTGTATGACTGACCACACCACTAGACACTTTTCATCATGTCAAACATCCACTTAACCATTCCGCGTTCCGAGCTGTACAAGCTCCCCAAAGATGTGCTGGTACATCTCATCCCGTACCTGTCCTGCTCATCCAGTGTGGAGGTGTGGGCTGAACGAGTGAAAACCTGGGTGAGTACACGCGATGTGAATAGCATAGGTTTGCTGTCGGAATATGTGGATGTGCCATTTACACACAACATGAAGGACACCAGGTTGTTCAGTGATTGTTGCGATTCTGGTGCGGGTGCGTATCTTGTATTCTCAGAGAACGAGGAGATCATGCCTTACTCTGTGTATAAGGAACTGACGTTCCCTATCAACATGAGTCCTCTCCTACGCGTTGATGTGAGATCCTACCAATTTTGCAATGACATATGGATGTATATGAGGTTGCTCGAGACCAGACGAGCTGTTCAGGCAGAGCGAATAAGGCAGAGACAGAAGGAGACGTGATCAGAACAGAGGAGTGAATGTCCCCCCTCTCTGTGTAATAGAACGTGTGCTAGAATGAATAAGACACTCACTTACTGTCCAGGTTCCATCCCCAGTGAAGCTGGATCCTTTGGTCGCGACGCCTGCATCATGATTTCGTGTGCACCCAGTACGGCTCTATTGGGAACGGATGAGTTCTGTCCATTGTTGTGTACACCTTCGTTCATCTCGGGTGGGGGAGGCACAATCCCGGCTGCCACCTGAGGCCTCTGGTCAAACATCTGTTCCCGTTCCGCTGCCATCTTGCTAGCAATCTCGGCAGGGGTCATCTCCTTTGGACGGTTCCGTTTGGCCTCTTGGTACTGGGAATCGTCCGTGTACATTTCCTGTTGTAGTGATGGTGGAGCAGACGAATCCGGGTCTATCGGACTGACACTGGTCTCCACCAACACAGAATGGGGAGGAGGTACATGGAGCACCTCCTCCATTCCAATGTTGTTGTTCATGTCCGGAATGGGTGGTAAATTATTTCTCACGTTACCATTCATCAATTGCTGTTGGATACTCTGAGCATGCAAGAAGGCCTGTTCATGGGTATACCAGTTCACCACACGCGTGTCCGGGTCAAACTCAATCAGAGTGGGCAAGCTCTCGATCGCGCGCGCCTGAGGTGAACGCTGAAGCTGTCTCTTGACAACAGGGTGGTGAACGTTCCACTTACGACAAGGTAGATTCATGTTCTGTTTCAGGAACCGCTGACAGCTCGGTAGGCTCGGATCAAGCAAGACAATCAACATGGTGTGATCGCGCGTTTTGAATTTCTATGTACGAATTGGAAGGATGTAGGTGTACGCATCCTCGAGTTCTAGATACGGCCTCCATAGGACGTTCATCTGATCCACCACCCACCTCTTGTTGTGGATCATCTCTATCGTTCTCACAGTCCAATCGTTCGATCTCCTCTCTTCCCAACCACCTACGAACCGCTTAAGCCTGGGCAGATACCACCGTTGTGTGCTCGAGAATGAATGGAGCATCAGCACAGACGCGCTATCTGGGTGAATAAACACCAGTCGAGTGGGGATCACGCTCTCCGTTCCATCTGCACTCCTCTCTACCACATTCTTCTCGACCAGCCACTGTCGACTTCCACGCTTGATCGAGTCACATACAGCTCTCCTACGTTCATGGATCTCAATCTGTTCGTCCATGACAGGCACCAATGATTGGAACCACGCCTCCTCTCCAAACACAGCCTTCATCAGTTCGTTCATGGGATTGTGCATCTGCTGTGACACATACCATAGCAAGTTGAGCTTGACCAGGTGCGTCCATTGCTGGTAGTACTCGAGCTCCTCCAGGTTGAACACCTGGAGTTTCTTGGTGGTGTGGATGAACGCCGCATAGCTGTCCTTCTGGATCTCAAACTGTTGCTGGATGGGAAGAACGGGTGTTTCAATCGCCACGAACTCGATACGCATCCCAGGGGTAAATACATTGGAATCGGACTTGACACGCTGGTTGTTGACACACTGGTCTTGTCGAGCCTCCACCCTGTCCCAGAGTAGAATGTGTTTGGGTGCACGGTCTGCCTTGTAACCTGCGCGTGGTCGAGATATCCCACAAGACAGAACGAAGTCATTGAGCTTCCTTTGCCTCTGAAACAGAGACAAGATATACAGACCAATATCCTGTTTCAGCGATTCGTTCCATTGCGACCATCTCTCCCTCGGTTCGATATTGCACTCGTTCAGCATCCGATCACTGATGAGTGAGTATAGGTCTTGGATCAGGGGTCCAAAATCGCGCCTGACCAGTGCACACCCACGAATGAGTTTCTGTAAGAACACACCAAAGCGATCACACAGGTTGCCCAAGTACCGCTTCTTGGACAACAAGATCAGGTTCTCAAAGATCTTTTCGAACTCGAGCTTGACTTGGGGTGGGAACAGGGTGGAGTTGATCTTCTCGAGCATAGGTTCAATAGTCTCACTGAGCGCACGGATGGTGGCGTCCTTGTCGTTCGAGATGAGGTTGTCGAAGATCAGGAATACACTGTCGGTGTCTCCGTACACACAACGAGTCTTGTAGTGCTTGGTTGTCCATTCCGACACCTCCTTGATCCACATACGACCCTGAGCAGTTGTACATGCGGCAATCTGTTGCATTGGGATCATCCCATCAGATGCACCTGTGGCTCCATACGTCGAGTTGGCACAGATCTTGTATGCCAATTGCCTCTTGTCCAACACAACAAGCTCAATCAACACGGCACGTATCATCTCCACCAGTTCCTCCAATGAGCGTTCCGAGTGTTGTTCGGACAGCTTGACCACCTCACTCCACGCTGACCGAACGACATCCAGTGTGGTATCCTTCTCACCCGTGTGGACAATCTCATCAAAGATTGAGTGCTCCTTCTGAACTTGACTCAGTTGTACAGATGTTGGAGATCCGTTCTGAACGTTCACTAGCCGTACCAAAACGGACGCGACACATGGTTTTAATTGGGTGTTGCGTACAACATCCATACGTTTCCTGGTCTGTTTGCGTGCATTGATGAACCCGGTGAGCAGTTTGGGAAGGAGTCCTTCACCCACCACCTCCTCCTTCAACCATCTGAACTTGTTCTCTGCACAGATGACCATACCCTTCGCTTTCGAGAACTCACCGTTCTTCAAACGCTTTCTCTGGGTGTCGTGTTCACACCCCAGATGATCAGACCATGAGATTACATTGCACAACTCATCCGGGATCGTGTCGTCGTACTTGTTCGGGTGCAGGTCGTCCCTTACCAGCGTTCCGTGATCGAGGTTACGACCTCTCATGATACTGGGGTACAAACCAGCAAAGTCAAGCACCACCACCCACCGGTACAAACCAGGAATCGCAGTCAACACCGTCGCACCAGCGTACTTCTTCTCCTTCCTCATTGAATGACTAACACTCACTCCATTCTCCTGTTCAACTTGCTTCCTGCGTCCACTCGGGTTCGACGGGTCAAAGTCGTTCAGACAACCGAGCACCTTGTCCTCACTCCACAACACACGAACGACACGGGTGGCTGTTTGGATCTGCGTTCCGCGTGTGTACAACGGGAGCAGTCCTACTCCCGTCAGCTTGCTCATCTCCAACAACCCAACCCATATGTTCAGGCGTTTCCACAAGTCTAGGCACACGATGGAATCCACCTTGCAATAGTGTCCAATACGCCCCATGTCCTCTGTCGTTCCTTTTCGGAAGAGACGAAACATCTCCATAGCATTGAGGTCATCCTTGGACACTGGCATCTTGAACTTCTTCAGTACGGTGTTGAGCTTGTAGTTGCGTAACCCGGTGTAATTCCTCCGAACGATAGGCAACATGTCGACCTGCAATTTGCCCATCACATCAATGTACTTGAAGTTTTGTGTGGCCTGAGCCTTGCTATCACTACTAGCTTGTTCCCACTTACCCTGGTGGTTCTCTAGCCAACCCACACCCAGTAGCGCGTCCTCCAGGCCATGGAACTGGGCTCGTCGGTAGATGTACTCCCAATCGTAGTTGAGGATGTTCCACCCTGTGAACACGTCACATCGATCCACATAGGGGATGAACACAGAGATCAGCTCAAACTCGTCTCGACACCAGATAGTGGTACAATCCTTGCCCACAATATCTCTGTCAGGCTCTTTCAGGGACAACAGCACGACCTCTGGTGGATCATGTGGACGTTCCCCACTCCACATTACAATAGAGATCTGGAACACACAGTCTTCAGGGATGGTGAACTCCGGATACGCCTTCTTGTGGATGGAACGACTAGAATATGTCTCGATATCAAACACCATCAGGCTCTTCGGCAACAGCGGAGGCGGGTCGTGAGGGACAGGTTCGAACGCGTTCCAGCTGACCACGAGGTCATAGTCCACCACGTCATTTCGACACCAGTGGTGCTTCAGAACGACGGGTGACCACTTCTTGGTACGTTTAAGCTGGCTCGCCTTACCGCTCGGCCGATCGTGATTCCGGTTCTCAAAATGACTCTCATACTCTTCCCGGTAGTCTGGGTGGTATCGAACGTATTCTTTGATGCGCATCCAGCCCGACTGTGACATGTTGTGTCGGGCAAAGCACCGGATCGGCAAATCAATCCACGAGTCAGTCTCGTGTAAATACATGTTGAGGTTGTCATCGTACTTCATCCGGTGATCCATTCGCAGGTGCTGTTCAAAGTCCCTCATGGAGAACGAGTTCTCAAACTCCAGCCTCAGGAGCGGGGTCTTGATAGGAACGAGCTTGATAGGGGTAGTGGGGGTGGATGGGATTGAAATACCCTGTTCTGTGTGAGGTACATACCTCTCGTACCTACCCGGATTATTCATCACCTTCTCTATCAGCTCCACCGATTTCCATTTGAACGAACTGTACTTGCACCACTTGCTCATGATCTCTGTTTGGAACGTCTCACTGAGCAGTTCAGGCATCATGTTCTGCAATCCAGTCCGGATGTCGGGAATCCAATCTTTCCAACCACCGGTTCGAGTCCATGGGTTCTTGGGTCGTAGCTCGAGGTACGCCACGGTGGGAGTATCTCGAACGAGGATACACACCCGTTCGTATTTGGCTGTCCATCCAAACAGCCGAAAGGCACCCCATTCACGTCCATCGGTCAGTCCCTTGGGATCACCACGCTGGAGATGGTAGACAAACACATCCAGAGGTTGGTTGGTAGTCAGAGGCGGGTCAGGATCAGACTCGGCACTCATCTCTCTCTCAGTACACTGGTGTTATGATGGTGTGATAGTCGGGTTTGGAAATCTGGAGGGTGAGTTTTCCAAAAAAGGCGAGTGCTGTGTGAGAGGTATTTCTTCTCTCCTATCTGACTCGTATTCTTCGAATGACTTCCAGTCAGACTATCCGTAACACACTCTCGAACACCGTTCAGTTGTCCATACAGGATTTCCAACAGGATGGAACGCTCGTTCACCCATCTGTGAACAAAGCGGTCTGCTTTGTGCTGTTCTACCTGCCTTACTGTAGGTTCTGTCAAGACTTCTCTGTGCCGTTCGCTATCTTTGGTCAGAACCATGCTTCACACGTCAAGCTGGGTGCAGTGGATGTTACGAGTCAGTCGAACCTCGGTATCATGACCTATCTGCGTTCTGCTCCTTATGCACTGAACGCATTCCCCACCGTCATTGTCTACTACAATGGATACCCGTGCTCAGTGTACCAGCGTGGAGCCGTGGGTACGGACGAGGTGTCTCAATTGACATCCGCTCTGCGTGCTACGGCGCGCGGGTGTGGTGGGTGCACACTCAGCTCATGTAGACTTTAAAAACAGTGTTCATTACACCCACCTCACCATGTCCGTTCATGAGGTCACCCTGAAGCACGCGTTCAAGTCCATCAAGAAGAGCAAGCATGGTCATCTGAGCGTGCTGTTCTTGGCTCAACCGTGGTGTGGACACTGCCTGGCCATGAAGCCTGTCTTCAAACAGCTCGCTATAGAGTTTCAGTGTTGCACCGTGACTATGTACGAGGTGGACATGTCCAAGGAAGGTGCACAGGCAACACAATCCATACCCAAATCCATCCCAGGTGAACGTGTGCCAGACGGCTTCCCAACGTTCTACGCATTCGATGGCTCGACACACAAGGCCACCACACGCGGATCTTCACCCATTAATGCGTTCAGAAACTGGATGCTCGAACAAGGACTAGACTGTTCTATGTGCGCACCCGGGACGAAATAAGTTCACAGTGTCATCATCCATCCACACCTGGATTCAGTCCTCCTCGTCACCCTCCTCCTCAATATCAGTCTCGTCACCTTCTTCATCAATCTCCTCCACCACGTCCAACCCCGGCTCATTTCGAGTTGATTCTACCACCTGAGTCTGTGTTCCATCCATATCTGTTCCAGTGTTAGTATTACTGCTACTCAAGGAGACAGGTAAGCTTTTCAAAGGGATAAACACACGCATACAGAACTCGATCTCCTCCACACTCAGCGGTTTAATCGTTCCATCGGGCTTCTGGGAACCTATAGCGTGAGGGTCATTCTGATCGATCACGATGGATGTGTTGGGATAGATGCAGTTTCCAAACTCATTGATGTCAATGTGCGTAACGCTATCTAGACTCAGACGAGCCACCGCCGTACGCAATTGAGCTTCCTTGGTAGCCTTGGCTGATGCTGATGCTGTCGTTCTCTTGGCCTTGGATAGAGCCTTGGGTTTGACACCTCCACCCTGTTCCTTCTCCTCCTGGTCTGTCTTGGACGAAGTCTTGGGCTTGGGATCTCCGTTCATGTGTCGACCACACCTATCCGTACTGGGAAACTTCACCTTGCATCCGCACGCTTGCCCAGCTTTAGCGCCCGAACCAATGACTGCCTGACAGCCTTGAACAGGTTCAGTAGAACCAACAGATTTCTGCTCGTCTTCCGAGGAGGACGGTGGAGGCTGGCTCTCACCCGGGACAGCCTTGGGTTTACGAGTACGCTTGGCTGGAGCAGGTTCCGTAGGCTTTGATTCATTGGACACATTGGACTGAGGTATGGTGGTTTCTGGAACAGTCTCCACTGGCTTCTCGGGTGGTGGTTGTACGGATTTCGGTTTGGACTTGGGTTTAGAAGTGGATTTGGGTGGTACAGAGACAGACACAGGGTCAGCTGTGCTGATAGCACTCTTGGAACGCGATTTCTTGACAATGGTAGTCATGAAATTGAGTGTGGATAAAGTGAGGTTGGATGGTGATTTGTGGATGGTATGATCTCTCCTCCCTTCTTAGTCAGTTGGGACAGCGTTGGTCAACAAACACAGAGCGATGTAAGCCAGGATTCCAAATACCAGCGTGTGCACGATCAGAAGCTTGCCAGAAGGCATTCCACTGGGTGAGATCCAGCTGACCGACGATACGATCTTGGCAAGCAGTTTAGACACGAACTGAAACACAGGTGGACTGGCCAGAACGAGGAACAGAATGGAGAGAATCAACGTGGCCGCAAATGGGGTGTACGCACCAGTAACCGGATCCTTCAGTGTTGGCCATGACCAGCTGGAACTGCTGGATGAATACGTGTCTGCTCCTGGGTACACGGCTGATGCCATCATGCTCGGGTCTTGTGGGTAGCTGTCCATCATCTGTTGTTGAAACGTAGACATCTTGGAAGGGTGCTTTTTATTTCGACCAGTGGTAGGCACCTATCGTCCCGATCATGGACACCACCAACGCCATCAGTGCGCCTGCAATACCGGCATTGTAATCAGATGATGCCGTACATGTTCCAGATGTGCCAGTGTTGGATACCCCGCTCCTGCCTTTGGCGGTGACATCCACGAGCATGATCCAGCTCGTCAGGGCGATGAGAGTGAGGAACGCAAAGAACACGAACGGTGGATACCCGAACGAGCGTTTGGCCTGGAAGGCACGGGGTTGAGCCGTGAAGTACGAGTACGTGATCCCCACCATAACGCAGACAATCACAAACACAACCACACATGCAATGGCCATCGCATCTGCCACGGCTGTTGACCAGCATGTCGACGTCGCCTGTGCATTGTGGATTTGAAGTACGGCGATCAATGAGACAATCGCGGTGATGAACAACCACATGAGCGCCCATTTGGCAACCGTTCCATCTCGTACACGCTTGTGAAGCGATGCTGTGGCATCCACGATGGCATTCCCACTGGGTGGTGAGGTGGCATTCGTTCGGTTGAGATTCGCGGCACGCTGTTGGAGCTGGTTCTGGAAGGTAGAATTCGCGTTGGCGCTGGTGTTGACCGGCGCATTCAGTGGCGGGGCAGGTGGAATGTACGCACCACTGTCTGGAACGACAGGAGTGGTTTGCGGGAACGGGAAGCCACCTGTATTGGGGTTGTTCAGTCCTGCCTGGAGGCCTTGCTGGATTTGACTCGCCATTCAAGGGGGAAACAACAAGTGGGTTCTTTTTATCACTTCCTTTCCCACACTTGTGCACGAAACAGTCTGTGCCATGGATCGCCTGTGCTGTCCATCAACTGTTCGCTAAACAACTGGTTGTGCTGTATCCTCCAGCCTCGACTCTGCAACAAAGCAATCAAGGTAGGCTGGTGCACTAACCACTCCCTAACTTCGGTGGCGGTCTGACTCGGACTCATGCACACCTTAACCACATGGTTGTATGCGTCGTTCTCTGACCCAGTATCCAGGATCTCACGAACAACTGGCCAGTCGAAATCCACCTTCTGATACCCATTGTCCGCACGCTGGATTGTAACATGAATGGATCGTTGGGTCATGATTAGCTGAGCCAGTTCGTACTGATCCATGAACGTGAGAATCAACCGAGTAGACTTCACCGTATCCAGAACGTTCAGCCAATGCTGAACGTATTCACCCTTCTCAAACAGATATGCCAAGGAGAAGAACATGCACACAGTCTGGACGGACATTCCCTCCAGTAGGGTGAGTTCAAGGTCTTGACACCCTCGACCAATCTGAACGGGAATCAAATTAAACAGCATGCGTGGGGCATTGGAACTGCTCTTACCCTTGTCACTCCCATTCCCACTGCCACCTCCACCACTCCTATACCTCTCTAGAGCGTCCAGCCAGTTGTGTTCGTTCGGCTCACACGCATAGATGTGTTTCACCACCGTGTTGTATGCATACTTGAGCATGTCTCCACCCTTGCCAAAGCCAATGTCCAGGACGTTCTCCCCCACCACCCACTGTGTGATCAGCTGTTGCTTGACCGTGTTGTGTGCACTCCGACTGTGCTCAATCTTCGTGGTCGTCTTGACAATAACGCCTGGGATGACCGAGCTGTCCAACAAGGTGCGTTTCGTCTGCTGGATCACATACCACGAGTTGCCTCGTGCTTTTCCAGGACGAAATCTCACAGGACGGAGTGTGAATGGATAGAGGAGGGTGCCGGGGTCGTCTCCTCCAGGATAGTGAAACTGACACTCGATGACTGGACGCGAAGTGTACCTGATCAAGTCCATCCAGTACGTGTCCAGTTGGTGTGCACTCCACTTGTCTACACACTCCTCCGACCCACTGTAACACCAGAGGACAGATGGATCACCAGTGTCCACCCTGATCTGCACATCAACCGTCAGATCCTTGACTGGCTTGTCTTTGAAGATGACCGATTTCAGATAGGGCTTACGCACATCCATCCATATGTACCCATCCGCCTGATTTGATTGACCCGGTTCTATGCACTGGTTCAGCTGATGAATGGTTAGTGCCCAGGGCTTGGAGATCAGATTCAGACTGCCGTTCGACTTGTGGTGAATCTCGTTCACAATGGATCTCCATGTCTGAGGACGATTCATCTTTTCCAAGCGCAACCCATGCGGATGACACATGACAGACGTGGTGTCGAGTACGAGAGCATCAAACACGTGGATAGTGCTCGTCTGTTGCATCCACTCTCCCTGGAGCATGAACGACACAGACTGGTTGCTCAATGCACCCGTATCCAAAGGTGCGTACAGGTAACGCATTTCGATGGGCAACACATGGTTGACAATCACGACGATCACTCCATTCTGAAATCCCACCAGGAACACCTCGTTCTGTCCATCTAGTTTCAAACTCACACGGTAGTCGCGTGTGAGTTTCGAGTGGAAGGCCGGATCAGTCATGGGGCGTGTGTTGTTCGGGAATTGTGGGAACGATGAAAATACACATAACCTCACACTATTGAGTACCCATGGTTCAATGTACTGTTTCAGAGCTGGCAAGGAGCACAGCATGAAGTGGTTAGGATGGACATAGCGACTCAAGCAAGATTTGAACAACGGCCACCACAAGGTGGACAGGTTAGGCACGTGTTCTGTCCCTGTTCTGTGAACAGTTAAATCCACCTCAATTTGGAACTCCACCGTGTTGGGAGTCAGACCAGTCCACCTGTACAGATCCATCGAATGACCCTCCACGAAGTCATAGTGCCAGTGTATCCGAGTACGTGTGAGTGTGGGAGGGTGATTCGATGGATCTGTATGGATAGACTGGAGCTCTTGATCAGAGAGGTCTGACTCGTTCGACAGGGAAAACCGCCACGAGTGCGGGTAGAGGTCAGAGTCAGCCTTCCATAGAACAGCCTTCTTTGACCACTGTTTCTCCTCGTCGCTATCCGTTCTTCTTCTGGCACGCACATTGTGTGTATAGTATTCCACGGTCTCTGACACCTCTGTCACATGAGGGTAATCGGTTCGTAGTCGATTCAGGCATTCGTAAAAGAGAATGGCTGAGCATTGTTGGGTGCGCGCTTCGATCTCCATCTGGTCATGTGTCGCAAGCTGAACCCAAGATTGAGCAAACCGGTTCTTGAACGGTTCAGTGATGTCTTTGGGCAGGATGACCCGAAAGGGTCGAACAACAGGTGTACTGCTAATGATGGTAGGTGTACTCATAAGATGGATATCTTGACCTCCTTGTTGATCACTGTCCGTTCGCAGGGAGATCCGTAACCGCGTAACAACCGTGTGATCCCTCACACAGTACTTCGTTGAATGATATCAGTCCGTTGCCACAGTCGTTCGCATCACACGAGATGTTCGGAGCGTTGCTTGTACCAACAACTGCGTATTGAGAAGGAGGTATTCCACTGCCGTTCCCCTGAACAGGATGTTCGACAGGTGCAATCCGGCCTTGAGGCGGTCGGGACAAGTGAGGACTCTGTGTGGGATTGAATTGTGAAGCTTGGGGTCGGTGCGTCTGTGCTTGGGAACCCGCTGATTGCTCAATTGCCCTGCGCCACGACACCTCCATGAACTGTTTCATCTTGGTCGGATCCCACGAGTCCTTGTAGACGATGTGAGGCCATCCATTCGAATACACATACAGCCTCGGCACGTGAGTGATGGGACTCACCGTTGGTTCAGCCATGTTGAGCACATCTCGGTTCTGTGTGAGATTACACGAGGCGAAGCGATAGGGGAGTGATTGAGCCATGGCTTCGTACTCGGGTATCACACGTTGGCACACAGAACAATCGTCGGTGTGGAACATGACAAATGTAGGCTCTTGAATGGTGGTCAGGATCAACAGCTTCCCATGGATGGTATCCTTCGTTTGGAAGTGTTTGCTGTTTAGGTGTGCCACCCGGCTTTGACGTGGTTGACCGTGCTGACCGGCCTGTTGAGGTGGAGGTTGAGGGTACTGCCCTTGCCTGGGTTGCATCTGGTGAGGGGGTTGAACGTATGGGTGTACGTTCATCTGCGCGTTCTGTGGATACTGTTGAGGTGACGAAGGGTACGTACCAGCACCATTCCCGAATGCGGCTTGCGAATGATGGGCGTTCCTCACATAACGCTGGTTCCCATACGCTCCAGGTTGGAAGGCACCGTCCTGACCTGCTTGATACACGTTTTGCATGGTGAGAAAAGGAAACGGGGATACCTTGAGGTTCTTTCTGATTCTACTATGACTGCTTTACCTCTTTCGAGCAGTGTGAGCACTCGCATCGAGGACATCAACTGGTGTACGGAAGTCATTAGCACGCTAGGAACGGTGAATACACTTCGAGAGCACTTCTTTGTCAAGGCACATGTGTGTCAGCTCCTTATGCAGTGCTCGACACTGACTGCCGACACTACAGATTGGGTCAGGAGGCACGCATCTGATCCGGGCATGATCGAACCGCTCGATCGAGACCCCAGTAGACGTTCACTGACTCAGCGAGCACTCCTCAACGATTTCAACAGCCAAGTGCTCGAACCTGTCCTGAACAACATGTTCCGGGGGCTGGACGATCTGGAACGGCAAAGGCGTTCGGCGCGTTTACAACTGTATGGGTGCTGGGCTCCTTCCACAACTCACGATGAAATCATAGAGGCGCTACTCCATGGATATGTGTATATCGTGGCGTGTGTGTTTGGAAGCATCCTGAACGCGTCACGTCAGGTGGATTCGGATCAGCTGTTCAACGTGTGTTCAGACATCCTGTTCCCCCACACCGATCCCAGTGTGCTCCGAGCGAGCACGTTTGTCTACAACAGTACGATCGCTGATCAAGACACCCAGCTAGCCAGTGAGTTGGCAGATCGCTACACCAACATGGCCAACAATCAACGTTCAGTCGTTCTATACAAGGCGGATAAACCGCGGTTGGTACAACACTTCACACGCATGATCAAGTACGCTCGACAATTCAGTCAATATCAACCCCACACCAGCACAGTGTCAGAGCGCTTAAACAATCGGATACGAGCCTTTGCCTATCAGTATGACGGGTGGTGTGCCACCCTCCATTAACTCGGACGAACGGAATACACGCGTGGTTTGGAACGAGTCGATGTGGACTTGGGTTTAGAGGAGGAGCCTGATGATTTGGTGCGCTTGATGGGTTTAACCACTTCTGTCACCACCTCCATATCCTCCTGATCACCCTGATCACCCTGATCATCCTGTCCTGCTTGTTCGAGTTCACTCACACTTTGTTCTGGAACAGACACAGATGACTCTCCCTGTTCCTGCATCTGAACGGGTGGTGGTTCACTCTTTTGCACTCGGGCATCCCAGTCAGCATAATGCGATGCACAAAATCGACCAGTGGTGCTCTTCTCACATGAATTGCGTTTGCACTGATTGCCATCGCGATTGTTGGCTTCACACCGCGGTTTGACCACCTTGTCACTAGTGGAGGATTTAGCCGAAGGAGGTGTGTTCACAGGAGAGTCAGATGGTGGCTTCGAAGACTTGGTTGTCTTGATAGGAACAGGAATGGTTTTGGTGCGCTGAACTGGTGCACCCTTGACCGAAATATTGGCTTGATGTCCATCCCATCCCACCGCTTCACGAAGCTCCGTCTGCATAGCATGAATGAATCCAGGTGGCCACTCATAGTTCGTTCCACCATACTTGCAAATGACGTTCATAAACACATCATTGAACAACTGCCACTGAGCATACTTGAGTTGAGAGCTGATAGGATGAGAAGATCTAGTGGGTGTCAAGGTCGTCATTCCACCATGCTTGGTGGTGAGAGCCGGAGAGAGCACCATAGGTGAACGACGACCTGTAGATTCAGGTGTAGACGGGTTGCTGTAGGACGACATGATGACCACGGGAGAGTATAGGGGAAGGACGGTATGATCAGGAAGAGAATGATGGATTGTGAATTGTGAATGATCATTCGTATTCACAATTCTAGAAAAGACAGCTTACCCCTTGTGAATCCGAAGCTTCCAAACCATGGCTTCACCCTACACGACCCCCGTGCCCAACTTGACGACGTTCGAGGCGTTGCGTTACCAGGTGCAACGACCTCATTTCACAGCGTATCATCAACTAACTGACCCCAAAACCATGTTGTACATCAGCTTTGAGATTACACGGCGCTTGGAAGGTGTGATACCCGGTCGTCATATCGTCGTTCCAGATGCCACCATTGTTTCCGTGATGGATTCACTGTGGCAAAACTACCAGGATGATCCGTATGTGTTAACCATGGCAGTTATTGCTTATGTCACACAGCATATCAGAACGGAGTTCCAACAAGAACGTCAGAACAATGAACTCAGTATCTGGGTGCAGTCTCGAGAGGGTAACTGGGGTCTATCTCGACATGATCAGCTCAAACTGAGGGAGCGCAGACCCACACCCATGATCTTTAGCAACCAGTACTAGATGATTGACTGGATTGCTTGTTGGTGAAATAGGCTGTGATCAATGTGTTGATGTACGCACGAGAAATCCCATATCTCTTCGCAATCGTGGCGTGTGGTTCGTACTTGCCGTGTAAGATGTGTTCGACAATTTCCAGTTTCTTACCATCGGTGAACTTACATGCGTAGTGTTGTTCACCTCCTCAAACTCAGGGAGTGCAGACCCACACCCGTGATCTTCAGCAACCAGTACTAACGCACAGATGTTAAAAATGGTCGATGCACGTGTGGGATTGATCATCTACCGTTCAGAGCCGAGGCTCGCACTGCACCACATCGAGCAGTATGCTAATCAGACACGGAGTAACAACAGTGTGCCACTCATTCCTAGCTGGGTGGTGGTGTGTTTTGCCGATCTCATCCCATCCACCTCTGCGTTGAACGTCTCTCATATTCTGGAACGAATCAAGACGGATGTGATGTGGGCATATTGGTGGCACACACCCGAGTCGTGGCGTATGGCAGTGTTGACCAAGAACGAAACACTAGGCAAGCAGATCCACCGCCCTGTCCAGTACAAGGCTCAACCACCCGAGGATCTGAGTGACATTCGCGTACAACCGTATGCGAACAAGATCGAGTTGTTTCAGGCCTTACACCAGCTCGGTGGTACATCACACAGGTTGCACAATTGCACATCTCCAGCCTTGGTGTTGTACTCAGTGAACAACTCTGATCCGTCTGACAGGGATGAGTCCTTGACCTTGGCTCGACTGTTCCGATACCACTACTGGGATTTGATGCAGTATGTTCTGCCTCACCGATGGGATCTGGTGGAATACATGATCCACGCATTCGGTTGGTCAGAACACGAGCTGGGCACGGTGTTGGAAACTCTACCGAAGAGTATTCTGTTGCAACCTCAGTATCGGTGGGTAGAATTCTGGTACGGATCGAGCATTGCACGTATTCCACTGATCTCAATGATCAAGCGCCGAGATCGGACTTGGTTTCAACTCGTCTGGTGGCGGTGTTATGGGGTTCCACCGTCTGGTGATCACATCTCACGTCCGTTCCATGATACACGGTACTATGTTATCACTCCACTCGATTGTTGGCAGTTGCAGGAATCGTGCAATGAGGAGGATCTCACCTTTGTGTTTGGGTTGCCGTTCATTAGCTGGACACAAGTGAGTGATCAACCTGTGGACAAGGTGCATCAGTGCATCCGACAAAAGCAGTTCAAGATACAGTTCAGCTCTTGAGGATACAAGATGGATACAGGATAACTGGTGCTATACATTCACCTTCTCTAGAAGGTGAATGTTCTGATGTTCCTGTAGTCCTGATCAGACTCAGCCCATCGAAAACGAGCGGAGATTCGTCTCCTGTTTCGATGGGCTGAGTCTATTCGGTTCAGATGTTCTGGTTAGTTTAGGCACTGGTGGTAACGGTCTCCTCTACAGGGGTGAAGTGGTGCTTGAGGAACTGTCTCATGGTGATGAAGTTGACAGCCTTTGGCTCACCTTTCTCATCTGCGGTGTTCCCAAACAGCGCCTTGAGTTCAGGATCGGCGTCGATGTTCAGGTTGCGACCTTTGCCAGGCACACAGATGTCTGCCCTGGGTTTAATGTAGCCAAAGTAGAGCTTTTGGATGGCCTCCCCGCGTGTCATCTCTGAATCGGCAGGCATCTTGATGAAGCGACCGTACTCAGCCGAGATGCGGACAGGTTTGTCCAAACCCGAGGGCTTCTTGGGAGCGCCTGAAGGATTAGCAGTGTTGGTGGATGCCTTGCGTCTAGGAGTCTTCTTGGCCAAGTCGACAGCACGTAGAGCCTGGTTGGCCGAGTGAGTGAAGGATTTCTTGAGTGACTCGATCATCTTGGTGATACCATTGATCTTCTTGTCCTTGACTGTTTGGAGGAGAGTCTTGAACAACGCCTCGATCTTCTGGTTGTTCGCCTCGACATCAGCGCGAGTGATTTGGGTCTTGCGTTTGATCGGTTGGGAAGCACCAGCATCTTCGGCAGACTCAGAAGAGGAGGAGGGCTCGGTCTCCACTGGTGCAACCGTTTCCACAACAGCTTCAGGGGTAGGAGGGGTGACCACAACACTGACTGTCTCCACAGGAGCAGTTTTGGTCGATTTGCGAGAGGAACTCTTCTTGGGAGCAGGGGTGGACTCAGGAGTGGCCACCACTACAGCTTCGGGGGCAGTGACAGTGTTCTCAGACACAGGAGTGGGGGTAGGAGTGGCCACCATTTCAGGGAGAGGTGCGGCACTCTTCTTGGCACGAGGTGCAGTCTTCTTGACAGCGACAGGGACAGGTGCAGATACGGCAGTGGCGGTAGACATCTTGGCGTGTGTGTAAGAGAAGAGCAGGTTCAGAAGAGCGAGCGAGTAATTGTTGAGGTGGTTGTGAGTGTTCTTATCAACATAGGCAAGAATCGGGTGCCAAATCCAAGATTTCGCGTCTTCGATTTTGGAGTAGGACAGAACAGGTCGGTAGTTCCTTTAAGCCCTGGTATGTTCCTTAAGGCTTGCTTGTACTGAGGGCTTAAGGAACAACGAGTGGTGTGGATCACATCTGTATCCCTTCCTCCTTATGAATCTGATACTTTGGTGGTCGGATTCTTCTTGGCTCGTGGTGTGCGCTTGGTTGGTGGTTTGGGTGGAGGCTTGATCGTGCTGATAGGAGCATCAAACACGAGAGCGGTTGGAACGGACGTAGTGATTGTGGATAGGGGAGGAGGAAGCTCAAATGGTTCAGATGAAGGCGCTTCCTCCTTGACCTCCTCATGAACCTCTTCCATGATCTCATCCGGTACGACTACAGCGCTGTCTTCTGCACTCAACTCCCGATCTAGCTCTTGATCCAACGTGTCTTCCAACGCCGAGTCCAGCTGTTTCTCATCGTCACCAATCTCTTCGACCACAGCACCACCTGAACGTATAGGAGGTTGGAACAAACCACTTAATCCACCCATCATGTCAAACGGGTGCACCACGCCATGTTGAACTGACCCAGCAGTGGTGAAAATCAGTCGTGGTGGTTCGTCATCTACTTCGTTCGGATCTTCATCAATGATCTCCAAGGCAGGTTTTGTTCTAACACTGGAGGTGGTAGGAGATGCTGTTACTGGGGTGATTCCTGCTGGAGCCGGTCGTACTTGTTGCTGATCACGTTCTCTGACTGCTTGGATAAGGGTAGTGTGCTGTTGCTTCAACGCCTTGAACTCCTTCTCTTGAGCGAGCGCGGCTTGAAGCAACCGGTCAAACTGTTCCTGTGACGGAGCGAGTCTACTGGACTTGTGTTCCTCTGAACTTGACCCCACCCCGCCGTTCTTCCTCGAGCGTCGAATCCAGATATAGATGAGCACGACCGACACTGTCATCAAAATGGCACCCACGTACACCCACTTCTTATCAGCCTTGACGAGCGACTTGGATTTGGATTCAGACACAGAGGTGGTTTCGGAGTCGTCTGACCTGCTCTTGGCCACCTCGATGGGCGGTGGACGACGGATGACACGTTCAATTGGACTGAGTGGACTCCTGTCTGAGCTGTACGAATGCTCAGAGAGTGCAGACACGGGTGATTGAGGGACATGAGTTCTTCTACGCATACTGTATAGGGGGACAAGTTGGGGATCTTTGCTTTACAGGAGCAGAGATTCTGCATTCGTTCGAATGTCTCGAATAGTGGCTTAAGAAGAACGTTCATTCCAGATGTTCGTTCTCTCAACTGAGCATCCCCACACAGACATCGTGCTGATCAACAACTGGTCGGTTGTACTCGCACACCCCAGCGGAACGAGGAGCTACAATCACCTCAGGCACGGTGCCTGGCTGTGAGGAAACTTGAGGTGGAACAGGTTGTGGAACTTGAGGTGGAACAGGTTGTGGAACTTGAGGTGGAGGAGGCAAGATCACGGGCTGTGGTGGAACGATCGGTTCATCCTCGTCACTAGATGAAACCACATTGATGTCATTGGCTTCTTCCTCACTGGAGCTTGAGCTTGAACTCACATCAGGCTCTGAATCCGTTGCATCCGGTTCATCTCTCTGATCCATCGACATCACCCCCACCCACGCCTTGTCATACGGCCACTGGATCGCACGATGGGAATGCGCAGTCGAATGTTTGGAAGATGAGGATGAACGCCTTGCAGAGCACCTAGGTTTTGGTTTGGAACGCGGTCGATCCGGACTTCGGCTCTGAACCTTACAAGGCATCGGATCACAGTGTCTTTTTGTATTCAACACACCAGCAGAGTGTCATTCACACCTCTGAGACGCTTTTTTACGGGTTGCTCCACCTCCATTTCTCCCCCTGCTCCCTCTGTTTCCAACTCTAAACAGCTCATGATCAACAACTCTAATCCATCAGTCGAACAGAACTGATTGTCCTCGATCTTGCGCTTGCGCTTGGACAACACCATGGACGTGCAGACGGGGTTGGGCGGAGTACACAGGACATCGAGGAACTTGGCCGACCGCTTGTCCTCTCTCGCCACAATGGAATGGATCTCCATGCCATTCAATCGTCCGTACTTGAGATGTCTGATACGTTCAGCTCTCCACATATCCAACGCCCTCTGCGAGACAACCCCCGTCACCATCTCATTCCGTTCAGATTCCATCAGTAGGCAGAGGTACTCGTTCCATAGCATTCGAAGACGATCCGCAATGGCGTCACGGGTGGTTTGCACTGACCGTATTGCTTGTTCGAGCTCATCCTCGTGATGCAAGTCCAAATCAGTGGTGAACTGGATCACCACTTCATTCGTACTTGACAACCGGATAGACTTGCCGACCTCATCCAGAACGGTCAGCGGAGGAGCACGTTCCAACGCCACGTAGTGCTTCTGCAAGACACCACAGATGTCCAGGTAGTCACGTGAGCTCGTGTAGGCATCCATGTAGGCCAGCATGTCAAAGGGCGACGGGAACCAGAACACGAGTGATTTGATCGCTTGGTTGAACGAACCACGAGGTAAATGGGATGGAGAGATGAATGGTAGGCAGGACATGAGTGGGAAGAGGTCAGACATGGTCAGGTGAGGATATGGGGATTGGATTGGAGAGTTGAAGAATGACTAATGACCGATGTGTCCAGTGTGTAGATCTATGTGTCTTGATGGATCGCTCGCTCTCCATCACAATCTCAGCGTGTAATCGAACATCCCCGTTCCGTTGTGATGATCCACCATAACGACCAGTCCCGGAACTAGCGTGCGGTTGTCATGCAATCTCATCAATATTCCATTGGACACTTCCGCATCTAGACTACTCAAGCTCTCATCCAAGCACAGTATCCCCACCTTGGAAGCAAACAGACGGTACAAGGTCAGGCTAACGGCCAGCGCCAGTCGATCGTACTCCCCACCAGACAAACTCCGTTCTTCACAGGATTGACCGCGTTGGAACAGGCTCATCAATACCTCGGGTTTCGACCCTGTGCTCCCAATCTGGAATTGACACTGCATTTCCCCGCCTTCTTGGAACATGACTTCGTCCAATAGCTGTTGGAGCACCGAGTTCAGTGGAACGAGGTGCTGTTGCAGAACGCTCAGCTCCATCTCCCTACACAATCGTTCCAGGATACGTGCACCTTCGAACCGGTTGGATTCTCGCTCAGAGGTGCGTTCCGATTGTTCGGCCTCTCTCTTCCATTTCTGTACACGTTCATACTCGCTATGTGAGTTCAGTTGCACACGGCAATTGATGAGTTCAGAGGCGTGTTCAGGTGTCCACCGCGTATGTTCAGGTGGTGCAGATACCGGTCGAAGATCACGGATCATCTGGCCTATATTCCTGTACAATGTGCTGGCTTCCATGTGAACGTCTACAGACCACCTGTCTGAGTCGGGTAACGCACCCTCTGTGGGTTGAGAGCGTGCTCGAACAAGCATGGAGGACGAGGGTTCGGTCAGTGCTCTCTGAGAAGACAAGAGCTCGTCCTCTGCGCGCTTGCGTTCCTGCAATAGCGTTCGACCGGTCTGGATCGACTGGTTCAGACGGGATATCTCTTCACTGGTGTTCTGCACCTCCTGGTCAGACATGCTTTGCTCCTCAATGTCCCGAGTGAGACGCTTGCGCTCAGACAATACACCTTCCCAGCGTTGCTTGTCTTTCATGACCTGGAGTTGCGCAGATAATTGAGTGTGAAGAGAGGGAGCAGAGCTGGAACTCGTATGGGACACCACCAATTCCGATTCGTTCAATATCCATCCACGTTCCGCATCAAACCGGATGCTCGATTGGCACGAAGGACAAGTCAATGACATAGATTCGGCCTCAAGCCTCTGTACGGTCTGCTCGATGTCCAGATCCATTCCAAATTGCTTGATGTGCTTCTGGAGAGCCTGCGACACACGTTTGTGTTGTTCGAGTTTGCGTTCGAGTTCGTTCACCTTCTTGGTCTGGACAGTGACGGTCTCCTCGGAATAAGAAGCGCATCGAGAAATGCGTCGATCCAGCTCCAGCTGAGCACGTGTGACGCGTGCTTGCCGGAATGAGCGTTCTTCCGTCTCCAACACTGCTAGGGTGATAGCGTTGGCAGTGTGGAGCTGTTCACGACTGATGGCTTCACAGTCCTGAACCAATCCATCTAGCTCGGCGTGTAAAAGATCGCCTCCTTGCCAATCCGTTACCCACTCTTCGAATGGAACGAGCAAGCTGGAGTGAACAGAACTCTCGAACGCCTGTCGCAGGTGAGCCAGTGCACCTTGAAACAGTGACCGACGCGTCTCGTACTCCATCCACGACTGGTGAATGTGCTCAAGTTCCTGTATTCTCCGTTCAATCTCGACAGGAGACAACATCATTCCTGATAAGGGATGATCGTTCTGGTTCTCCCAGTCCTCAATATTTGAACGAGCCTGCTTTAACAGGGCATTGCTCACCAGCAGGTTGTGTTCGGCCTCCTTGGATTTGAGTTTGCAGAACGTCCTCAAGGATTCCACGAGATCCTTGTGACGTTCGTCAGGAACGAACAGTTGTTGGAGGAAGATGCTCTTGTCCGCCTGAGGTAACTGCATCAGATGTTGGTGAACGCCCAACAATTTCTGACTAAGCAGACTGAGTTGTCCAATCAGTGAGAACGGGATACCCACTTGTTGAGCCAACCAGGCTTCAGCTTCGGCCGTGGTGTCTATGACAGTGCCATCTGTGAACGTGAGCTTGAACTGCCGAGGGGTGTTGCACCGACTGATCGAGCGGAGATTGGAGAGCGTGGGGTGTACAGGGAACCAGCTCACCTCACACATCATGCGCTTCTTACCCCACGAGCACGAATTGACCGCCGTCTTGCCTGACAGCACCCAGTTGATAGCACTGATGATAGACGTCTTGCCTCGTCCGCTCTGTCCCTGGATAAGGACTAGCCCTCGATGAACAGGCAAGTAGAACATGTGTACACCATCCCAACAGCGGAAGTTGGTGATCTGGATGGAGATGTACGGCTCGACTGGAATGGAAATGGAGGTGGATTTCTGTTCGTTCGACTCGGACACCTGAACTGGTTCAGATACAACTCTCGTTCGCGCACTCTTTCCCTTGGTTGCAGACACTGGTTTCGGGATAGGTGGTAAGCCAGGGTTCAAAGGTACACCAGAACGTATCGAAGCAGGTGGTGGAAGAGGAGGTACGGGTGTACTGATGTCAGGCTTCTTGAATCGAGAGGGAGGCATTGGTCAATAAGAACTAAGAACGTCTAGATCTCTCTCTCCACTCACACAGAAATGTATGTCTTGGCGATTGACCCTGGAGTAATGAACCTAGCACTGGCCGTGATCGAAATCAAGCGTCCATTCCCTCCCACCACAGGCTTCACCTTGGCTTCCCTATGTGCTCACACACGTTTGGCCTATTGGAATCGCATTGATCTGAGTGGTGGAGTCAAGAACGCCACCCACACCCAGCTGTGTAAGAACCTGATCGTGGAGTTTGACAAAATGACTCACCTGTTACACAGGGTCAACGCTGTTGGGATCGAGCACCAAATGACATCCAACCACGATGCGAACGCCGTTCAGAACTATGCACTGTCGTACTTCATGTGCAGGTATCCAAACGTCCACGTCCAGCTGATCCGGCCTGTCTGGAAGACGCAGTACTTGTCAACACTCTCGAACGAATCGGGTGTGCCCAAGTTTGATCTGAACAAGTACGAACAGCGCAAGAAGTGGAGTGTGTGTACAATCTCACGGTGTCGAGAGTTGTGGAAGGAACTACCTGAAGACCTGTATGACGAGGACAGGCACTGGCTGTACCGACCGTTGACATGGATCAAGTGGGAAGAAGCCCGACCCAAGCAGGATGATCTGGCCGACTCAGCCATCATGATCTTCGGGTGGATTGTTCACACTAAAGGTGAGTTGATTCCGACCGCTCCCACTCGGAAGAAAGGAGTGGCGATGATCAAGAAGCCTCCCTCCACGCAATCCCTGATCAAAGATGTCCAAAGAACCCGTTCTCAGCAGGTGAAGCTGGATACCGCATTTGTGTCTGCTGGAACGGGTTCGATTCCAAATGACCGACCAGCTTCCATGAATATCCAGAAGACGAAGACGCGCACTCGATACCGTGGTCGAAAGTTGGTGCGCATGTGATTGTGAATGATACTGTATATTGTGTGTATACCCAGAGATTTGATAGAGAGGAGGGATACCCATACCCATCTTCTGTATCAAATCATTGACACCTATCCCATTCCCCAAACCACTTTCATTATTGTCACTTCTTACCTTCCCATTCTACACGACTCCACTCTTATCATGTTGTTCCGACTCGTGTTGATCTCGACCCTGGTGATAGGTGCGGTATTCACCCCTCCCGTTACTGTCACTGCTACTCGGTATTGTGTGGACGCGATCTTTGGCAAAGACACCAACTCGGGTATCCTCACTATTGGGAATCGTTCCACGTGCTGGGCATCTTCGAATGGCGTTCAGACACACATCAATGGCGGATCCATCCAGGCTGGTGATCACATCCTATATTGTCGTGGCAACCAAGAGTACCAGGGTGGGTTGCTCATCCAAGGCACGAGTTCACCCATTGGCAGTGAGAAGGCTCCAGTGGTGTTTGGATCGTACGACTGCCGAGACACTCAGAATGGTACGATCATATATCCCTTACCCATGGTGACTCGTGCTCATATCCTGCCCCAGAGCACGTTCTCTCCCAATACACAATGGCACAATGTCTCGTGGACATACGCGAATGGAACCGTGGGTTGGGCTCTCAGCTACAACTTGACGGCTCTCGTTCAGACCACGGGCAATCAGTTTGTGCCTCCGTTCTCCAACCGAAACTCCAATGGAGTTACCGTTCTTGGGGGATTATGGATCAATGGAGTCCAGTACGTCGAAGCTCGATACCCCAATCGTGTCAACCCTAATGTGACTCACGGCAACAATACTAACGAGTACATGCTATTGGATCCGACTCGACGCGTCAATTCCACCACTGGACAACTGTATACATTGTCGAATCAAACCGATCTGTTCCTGTCCCTGGGGTCATGGTGTCAGATGAAACACGTCTTGTATGGGAAGAACGAACAAGGGTGGATACAGGGTGCTTCTCAAGACAACTACTACTCGTCTGCCACCACTGTGTATCGTGCAAACGACTTCATTGTTCAGCAGGCCAATCCAATTGGTACTTACAAGGCGTCCACGGTGAACTGTAGCTTGTTTGTGGAGCAATTGGTGAACTGTACGAGTAGTTCGAAATCTACTGTCCCATGTGCCTTGCCACTGAACTACACATGGGATACGGACTGGATCAAGACCATCCCCGTGCCTTCCACATTGGCCAATGACCCGCGCTGGCAACCTACTCACTTTTACAACATGGGTGGGGACACCTCGTTCTATATTAATTGGTACTTCAATGAGTCACTAGGCGCGTCAGGGTACGGAGGCTGGTCGATGGGTCAAATCCTGGTGAACCATCCCGACTTCTTTGACGCTCCTCAGGAATACCTGGTTCAAGGCGATACCATCTACATCCATCCAGCTAATGACTACCACGCCAAGCTGTTGATGACCAACTATGACCCATCAGTGATTCCCTTCACTCAGACTGGGTTTGCTCATTCACTTGTCGATCAAGGTATTCAAGGTGCATTCAGTGTCGTTCTGTTTGCTGGAGGGGTGGATCCCTCGGCCATCTTTGGCATGGTCGGGTTTGGAGGCACGAACCAGTACTTTGAATTGAGGGAGTGGGAGCTTCGGTATGGGTACGGATCCGTCTATACGTTCCACTGTGCTGAGTTCAACCTCCACCACACCATCAGTCGATACATGGTCAGCACTGCCATCACTATCTCGGGAGGCGGGATTGACACGACCAACTCCTCCGACAATACCGTAGGCAATGTCATGTCGTTCATGATGTATGACAATGTAGTGGAGTACTCGGGTGGAGGCCTGTATGTCACCGCCACAACCCTGCAGATCGTCAACAACACGTTTAGCAACATCTGTATGGAGTGGGGTGTGACGTGTGGATATGTCGCCGTTCTGAACCCTGTGCAATGGGGGACATTTTGGGGCAATACGATTGATCGTGCCGGGTATGTGGGTGTAGCAACGGGTGCGTTGGTAGATGTTGCATTCAACACGTTCAACCACACCAATGCGATTCACTTGGATGGTGGCCCCATCACTACGAATGGCGTGATCGAGTGGAACCTTGTAGGCAGTGTGGACACCAACATGTTGTCTGGTATTGTAGGTGGGGGATCTGTTGGGTTAAGCCGAGGCATCTATGGGTTATCCGATCGTTCCACGTTTGTGAACAATCTGTTGTTCAATGTGTCAGGCCAGTGCGTCTTTGGTGGAGAGAATACCGTGCCACTCACGATGGAGAACAACATCTGTGTCAATTCCGGTTGGCAGATTGCCCCGTTCCCAGCGACATTGGAGGTGGCACAGGGTATCCCTCAGGTCTACAACAACAACTCGATCTATTACACGCACCCGACCCTGGATTCGGATGTGGAGTACTGGCAGTTGCCTTATCAACCACCGACGGTAGCCCTGAGTCGAGGTGGTCGTTCACTGATTGACGCCACCAACCCCGGTTATGCATTGTTTAACGGTACGTATCTGTGTATTGGGTTGGTCGAACCACTGACACCCTCTGTTACCAACCAGGTCGTCTCGGCCATCATCAATGCTCAGGGAGAGACGGCAATCGAGTTCGGAACGAATCCAAACATCACGCTCTCGTCTAGTTCGGCATCTGGGATGCAGTTTGCCCTGTCGACGGTCAGCCTGCCCTATGGACCCTCGTACTTGACCTCGATCGAGTCGTACATCAAGAACGCTGAATCGTGGGCTCAAACGAACGGTCAGAACACCATCTTTGAGTTTGGACAGAGTCATTGTAGAACAAGTCTGGACAACACGGTCAAGGCATGGGTGGAGCAAAGGAATCAGGTGAGGAGAACCAGGGAGTCCCAGGTGTTGCAGAACATGACGGCTCTGATCAGCTCGGACTATGTGTTCCCCACCTATTGGCCATGGCCAGCACACTCTGTTCCTGTGAATGTCAGCACACTAGGTCAGGGTGGACATGGGACTGGAACGGGTGTGCCAGTGTGGGCGTACCGTGGATGCTTCCAAGAACAACCGGCTCGCGCAATTCCAACCCAAATACCCGGTGCCTATTCTACTCCTCAACAGTGTCAACAGCAAGCCGTACTCACCAATCCTCTGTTCGACACCATTGGATTGCAATCGGGTAGTCAATGCTGGGCGGGCATCAACCCCAGTTATGCCCGGTGGGGAGCTGTTCTGTGTCTTACCACCTTTGGTAGTGCATGGCAGAACCAAGTCTACCAGTTGACCACTGCCACCGTAATTCCTCCACCCGTTCAGCCTCCACCCATTCCTGTTCGTTCAGGCCACTGGGTGTATGTCGGGTGCTTCATGGATGCAGAAGTACGTGCTATTCCCAATGAACTGTCGGGCAATATTGGTACATTGGAGAATTGCCAAGAGCTTGCTGATGCAGGTAGTTACAATGTCTTGGGGTTGCAGTCTGGAGCGCAGTGCTGGGCAGGAACCAACTCCCATTATGCCTTGTATGGAGCTGTGATTGGTGGGTGTTCAGGACTGTTTGGTGGAGCATGGCAGAACCAGGTCTACCAGTTTGTCTTGTCGAATCAAACCGCTGTGGTGATGATGTGAGAGAATGAGAGAACGGTTCTTGTACTGGATGAGTTCTAATTCTAACTGGTAGTTCTATTTTACGTTGTGTGTATATGGTACGTGTGTTCTGTTCTCCTCACGAGTGTGGTTCCCATGCACGCAGAGCCTGGTAGGTCATGACTCCGATTGAACGTGATCGTTGCTGGATAGCCTCGAGCACATCACGTGAAATGTTGGATAGACCTGCGTGTTGAAACAATTGTGTCATTTCGTCCATCGACAGCGCAGACACTCCTCCCAGCGTAGTGAATGACTCATTGAACTTGCCTGACCCGAGATCTTGGAGCAAGAGTTGAGCCAACTCGTAGGTAAACGCCCTCGTACCTAATGTGAACTCCAAATCCGAATGCAGACGGATCGAGTCGGGATCATCCATCATCACAAACGACGAGAGCACCAACCGCCCGGGCTCATTGGATTGTCCACACCCCATGATAGATCGGAAGCAGCACTGATACAGGTACTCTAGTCTCATCTCAACTGACGTCATCAGTCCATGAACGATTCCAGATGGTCGTCCGTTCGCATCAAACCTGCCCAAGGTGGCTGTCCCTGCCTGGGCAGGAGATTGGATCGGCACTAGCCAATACCAACGATCAGGAGTGCTGGGATCAGGGATCACACACGTTCCACTCAACCGGTTCATTCCAATCACCGAACGAAAGAGATCCATGAGGTTGAGCTTCGAGATCTGGTATGCACGCTCAGATGGAAACGTCGACAATCGGTATGCCAAACCCAATTCAAAGGAGCGAGATGCCGAATAAGTCAGCCGAATCAGAGACCACCCTGGTAGTAACCTGTACGGAGTCGAACGACATGGGTGAACATGGCTCTGCGGTTCCACCAGAATGGAGAGTGCATCCCCGCGCAGGTACATGACACGTCGATACACATTCGAGATCAGGGTGTTACGGAATCGGCCTGCAGTGGGGAGTGGCCGTTCTCTCAACACGGGAGGATGTGGCGGGATGCTAACAGGGGTATTATGACGACCATTCTCCCAGAGCATATCCAACCCTGTCTGGATGTTCAATGATTTCTCCAACTTTTCCAACTCGGTGATCTCTCCGCTCAAGTGCTCGGCATAGAAGATGGTCAACAACCCCTGCGTGAGCACCGTCTTCTGAATGGTCGAGTCGGGGAACATGAGGTACACGTGTCTCCAGAACCGCAGGACATCCTGCATAAACAAGTGCGACTGTTGGTATACCCATGCGTCCCACAAGGCCAGCATCGGATCGCGACTCCCATGTCGTTCATGACCCATCTCCGTGAACGGACGTGTGCGTTCGTGAAGCGACAGGCAATTACCAAACGCCACCATCTGGTGTTGTCGAAGCTGATTGAGAAGAGCCGTCATCTCAATGTGAAGATGGATGGGATCATCTGGATACAACTGGAGACCGTTGAACGACATGGGAGTATCAGAAGTGAGTGACCATATCCCCAAGTCAGTGGGGTTAGCTGTACTGTTCTCCACCTGTCCCCCGTAATGGATCAGCTGTTCAACATGTTCGTGCAGAACCTTGTCCTTTCCTGTTAACTCCAATGTGTACGACTCAAAGCAAGCAATATACTGACGTGCCAACGGACAGATCGGAGCACGACACACCAACTCAACCATTGAACGTAGGTGCTTGACCGTGAGTGGAGGCCGGCCACGTTGTTGAACCACCTTGTACAACTCCCGTAGATCCGCACAGCGATCAAACGGAAATGTGCGGATCACTTCCTCGGTAATGATCGACAGGATTCGTTGTCTTGTCTCCAGTGTGTTACGAACGGAAAGGATCGAGTCGAGGTGCCAGTTGGTGAACGCCAGATCGCGATGCTGTAGACCAGAACGAAGCGAGTCAAGGACAGATACGGTATCGGAGGACATGATGGGTGGGAGGAGAGGTCGGACAATGGGGTTGACAAGTTGAAGAATGAATCTAGGTTGAGTGGGAGCAGAGGAAGCATATACACAGAGATTGACACGCTGAGGCTCGACGTGTCAATCACGTAGACATGTAAACTCCGGAACTGCAGAATCGGTATGCACAGTGTCTTACATACACCACGTGTTAGAGTGTGTTAGTGGTGGTATGCACAGTGTCTTAATCCTCCACCACACCCGAGGCACACACCCACACTCAACTACTCATTCTTCAAACACACTTCCCTGTCCCCTCCATCCTCTCTCGATATCGTCCGTTCTCCACTCTATTTTCTGAATGCCGTCTTCCTCCATCATGGCCGATCCAGCGTTCTGTGCACCCCATTTCGATCCGTCCAAGGTATGTCGTCTGAGACTGAGTGGATTCAATATGACCCACTCGGCGAAGGTGATGTCACGTCGTGAAGTGCGCAACTGGCTCTCCAAATACATTCTCGAAGGTAAGCCGAACGAGCTAGGAACGTTCCCGACTTGTGACTCGAAGCTCGTTCAGACATTGTACTTCACAGTGGACAGGAGTAAGATCTGGAACGTGTTCGAGAGAGTGGTCTACTCGCATATGGTGAATGAGTGTCCGGAGATCTGGATTGAAGAGTGTCGTGAATCATACAACCACTCCAAACGCAAGGGCTGTGTGCTCTACATTACCAATGTGAGCGAGAACGTGTATGATCACCAGTTGGCTCAACATATCCATAACTGCCTGGGTGTCCAGCCTTGGTCGGTTTCCATTCGGAAGGTGCGTGCAAAGAGCAAGTACAAGACAGCGGATGCCTTTGTCGTTTTGCCACCCACTGTGCTGGATGGGAAGTCCCAGCTGAAACATGTTAATCATACCTACCTGGATGGCCTTCAACTACGTGTACGTGAGTCACGTCCCTACAAACTGGAGAGCGATTATGTGCATGGTGACGATTATGGCTGTCAAGATGACTATGAGGATGCACAGCCTGATGAAGTGGAGCAGAAGGACATGTCTGTCACACACGAGGCTTCAAATCAATGTGGGAGCGACCTTGAGAAGGAGAGTAACGACAATCAAGATCGCGCTCGTTCTGAGCCTGGAGCACCTGAACCGGTTGGTGGGGAGCTGGACAATGATGGGTTGGAGTCAGGGTCGGATAGTGAGACATCTAACGTGGTGGTCAGCACACCTGATCGTGTGATTATGCGTCCGGCTCATTCGCGCTCGGTGTCTCCACTCCCTGGACAACGAACTCTGTCCCCATCATACAGCTTGTTTAATGGTGAGGATCCGCGTGTCGAGTTGAGCTTGATTGCCAGTAGAGACCAGGTGGATCGCGCAGCGCAATTCCACGCCTTGTGTGTGCAGATTGCTGATCTCGAGACACACTTGACCGCCTTGAAAGTCAAGAAGCAACAGATGTGGAGCTTGTTGAACTGAAGGAGATTCAGGATGAATATATGAATAGATGAATAGATGGATTAATGTGTGTGTGATGCAGACTCATTACTCAAATTGCTCCTTCCCATTACTGAACTATCCATTCCTCTCTGAACTCTCCCGAACATCCACAATGAGTTGGATACCCTCGTTCCTGTCTCGTAGCTCTGTGAGTGATGCACTCGTTCGTGAAGTCGCATCTATTCACACGAACGAACAGGCTTGTGAACACGCAAAGAAGCATGGGCTGAGTATCACGTCCATCCAGTGGACAGATGTGAGTCGATACAAGGATATGTTTGGGAACAACATCTCGTGCTGGGGTAACAACATCACTGATGCATGCTTGAGACTGAGCAACCACTCAATCAATTTACCTGTGATTCGGTTCCCCAATTTCGTGGACAAGTCGGTCGTCCTTCCCATCTCGGATGCTCACTTTAAATTGGTGTCCACTCGTGGTGAGATTGGTCTGTTGGACTATCTCAAGACAGGTATCAAGGATTCCACGGGCAATGTGGTGGATCTGTCTTGTGAGTTGGACACCAAGCATGGTGTATTGACCTCAGCTCAACAGAGTATCCTGCCTCTGGAGAATGGTACGTGTGAGTTCAATTCGTATGTGTTCAACTATCAGACCTACGATCCCTCCAACCCCGGACTGCTATTCATCCTGTCCACCAGTACGAACACGTCTCCTCAAACGGCGGTCAACAGGATGCAGACTCTGTATGCGAATCAGAATGGTCAAGCATGCAACCTGACCGCCACCAGGCTGAAGGAGGATCGCATCTTGAGGGGCAAATCCACGGAGGGCGAGATGGACGCCGAGGAACTCAAACGCAATTTCCTGATTGTGTACAGCGTTCCACTGAAACAGCGCGCTCAGCTACGTCGTTCTTTGGGTGACGACGACTGTTCAGATACCCTTCAGTGTCTGGAGGCGTGCTCTGCGTCGTTCCAGTCCAACTCGTCCAAGAAGAAGGAGTCGTATGTGAACAGCATGAATATCAGTTCAAACATGAATGTGATGATGTCTCTGTCTGCTCAGGTGGACAAGGTGGGCATGAGAACGAAGGTGGGCATTGACCACGCTATGTTGGGTGTGGGCAAGGCGGTTGGTCGCTTTGAGAATGGAACAGAGCACGTGCTCTTGGAACGTGATCCGACAAAGCTCGTTCGAGCCGATGTAGCGTTCTACTCTGTCACCGATTCTGGTACACTGGAGGAGAGTGTGTTTCGTGCGGTCAGGGAGAAGATTGACGCGCTGTATGCGAATGGGAAGGCGGTTGGGTCTGCAAACGAGTAAGTGATCGGTTTGTATCTGACTGGTGTGCACAGGTCGTGATTCGAGAACACTGGAATATAGATGACATTCTCAGCCTCGAGTCGACAAACAGATGACTAGTAGAACCATCACCATTAGTACCGTATGCCACACCAGAATTGGAACCGTTCCCACCTGTAGTACAGGCATGCCGAATGCGAACTCGAGAGATCAGTATTAGGGTTAATCCAAACTAGACTAAGACTGAACTATAGATTAGACATCCACAAATCTATAATACATAGACTATGCATCAATTTAATCACGTATCTTCTCCCATTTCTGCTTCATCAACAAGACAACACACAGCTCTTCTCGGTCATCCGTCCCAGTCACATACGCAAGTAGAGGATAAGGAGCGCGATTTGGGATCTTGCCACCCCAAGTGCTAGTGAGATCCTTGCTTCCCACTGTTGGATTGGTGAAATGCACAGTCATTCGTCTGACTGGATTGTCATAATCCACAAACACACCATCCGTATCTTCGTATACTTTCACTGTGTACCACTCTAGAGGGAGATTGAACATACCTGTGGGTTTACTCCGGCGATTCTCATCTGTCACTCCTCTTACCTCCGTTTGAAAATGGACACGATGTCCAGCGTTATACGATTCAGCAAACAGGTTGTGTACTGGTCGGAACTGAACCTCTGGTAAACCATCCACCACATCACGAATATACTCTCCGGTTCGCATATCCCTTCTCACTGAATCGATCACATAGTCCCACGCACACTGGTGATGAGCAGGATCAGTGAGATCAAATCGTGGATTCAAGCGTATAATTTTGACTGTCTGCCTGTGTTCATCAGGGTGCAATTCTCTGAATCTAGGAGCAAGATCCACCGGAGCAGGATCCACCGGAGCAGGATCCACCGGAGCAGGATCCACCGGAGCAGGATCCACCGGAGCAGGATCCACCGGAGCAGGATCCACCGGAGCAAGATCCACCGGAGCAAGATCCACCGGAGCAGGATCCACCGGAGCAGGATCCACCGGAGCAGGATCCACCGGAGCAGGATCCACCGGAGCAGGATCCACCGGAGCAGGATCCACCGGAGCAGGATCCACCGGAGCAAGATCCACCAAAGGTCTCACAAGGGCAACTAACCGATTACGAAACACCAAGAGTTGCTCGTGTCTCCTCTGATCACGAGCTAACTCTCCTTGCAATCTGCGATTCTCACGTGCCAGGCGAGCATGCTCAACATACATACGTTGAACTTGACGATTGATCTCAGCAACATTGTTGTTCAACAGCTCCAGTTGAACAGGTAGAACGACAGGAGGATCTTGAATGTCACCTTGTGGTAGAACGGCAAGATCAGACATAATTGCGAACGAAGGATAAGAACGTTGAGCTTGGTGGTGGTTTGAAGAGTGAGCTTGGTGGTGGTTTGAAGAGTGAGCTTGGTGGTGGTTTGAAGAGTGAGCTTGGTGGTGGTTTGAAGAGTGAGCTTGGTGGTGGTTTGAAGAATCAGACACCCAGTTCGATCCTCTACATACCCGCTCCTCCACTACTCTCAAACAGTATCCTCCACTTCTCAAACTCTCATCCACGTCTCATTCCAGATGCACAGCTTCCTCTCTACACGCGAACGCCGAGTCTACTCTCAGAACGGTGAAGATGGAGTGTTGGAAGCCATCTTTGAGGTCATTGGCACCACTGACAAGTACTATGTGGAGTTTGGTGCTCAGAACGGGGTCGAGTGCAACACGCGCCTCCTACGTGAGAAACATGGGTGGACGGGCTTACTGATGGATGGAGGGAACGAAGATCTAACCATCTATCTTCACCGTGAGTTTGTCACTGCGGAGAACATCCAGGAATTGCTGAACAAGTACAAGGTGCCTGCGGAGTACGACCTGCTCTCGATCGATATTGACTACAATGACTGGTATGTCTGGAGAGCGATCAAGTCCAGACCGCGTGTCGTGGTGATCGAGTACAATGCGAGCCACATGGCTGGAGAGGATCGAGTGATCCACTATCAAGCGTACGGATCATGGGATGGTAGCAATTACTTTGGAGCGAGTATGGACGCATTGATCAAGCTGGGTCAGGAGCTGGGATACACACTGGTGTATGCAGAGGATATGGGTGTCAACTTGTTCTTCGTTCGAGATGACGTTCTGAGCAGTGTGAATGACGAGAAGCTGAGAACGGTGGGAGCCAGTCACGAGCAGATCTATAGGAGCGCACGGTATGGACAAGGACCACGAGGTGGACACCCACAGGATCCACTGAATCGCTCGTATGTATGTGCCGAGGAACTGCTGAAATCCACATAGAGTGA
>Ga0310811_10000572_pt1 | contig 47231 bp, 48 predicted proteins | sample YCmetagenome_FD_207642 | JGI IMG/M metagenome (GOLD analysis project Ga0310811, IMG submission 207642) | Soil microbial communities from experimental microcosm in Duke University, North Carolina, United States - YC | ecosystem: Engineered > Artificial ecosystem > Soil microcosm > Unclassified ...
AGATGAGAGTCCGAAACATCCACGAGGAGAATCTGCAGTTCCAGATCGCGCCGATGATCGACGTTATCTTCATCCTCATCCTGTTCTTCATGTGCTCGGCCGGTGCCGTGAAGACCGAGATGCATCTCGCCTCCTCCCTCCCGGGTACCGCTCCGCAAACCTCGGCCGTTGAGATTCCCGACGAGCAGGTCATCCAGATCATGAATAACGGTCAGGTCGTTCTCAACGACCAGCCCTACGATTCCGGCGTGTCGCATGAGATGCCGCAATTGCGAGCCACGCTCAAGCGTTTCGCCGAATCCTCCAAAGCCAACAAGACCGAGGCGATGGTGACGATCGCTCCTCAGCCGAACGCGAACTATCAGCGCGTGATCGATGTGATGAACGTCTGCGCAGCCGTTCAGATCAAAAACGTGAGTTTCCGCATGGAATCCGAGGAATAGTCCTCAGCGCCGCCTTGAAAGCCGCCCCCGGTCGGCGCATCTTGCACCGGATGAAGCGCCACCCGAACGCGATCGTAAACTTTTTTCGCGAGTATCCGTTCGGCGTTTTGCTGGTCGCGATTTTCATTATGATTGTCGGCGCGCCTTTGAGCGCGCAGATCGCCGCCGATCTGCCCGGGGTGCAGGGACCGACCGGTCTTGCTCCGCTGACCATCCTATTGACCGTAGCTTCCGCCTATGCGGTATGGGATCAATCCCGGCATCGCGCGCTGGTGATTTTTACGGCTGGTTTGGTGCTGGGATTGCTGGCGCTGGGAAGCTTTCTGACTTACCGCCAGCGGACGCCGGATTTTGCGCACCTGCTGGCTCAGACGATTTTCATGGCCTACGTGACGGCCACGATTCTGCGTACCGTTTTTCGGGCGAGGATCGTGAACGGCAACATGCTCTGCGGCGCTGCCTGCGTCTATCTCCTCGCCGGCGCGCTCTGGGGCTACACCTATGCGATGCTGGAGGTCGTCAATCACCACAGCTTCGACATTGTCGACCCCGTGATGGCAAAGACGGTCGACCTCTACGATCAACCCGGGTGGCTGATCTATTTCAGCTATACGACGCTGACCACGGTTGGCTTTGGTGACGTTCTTCCCGCGAGCGCCTATGCACGCAGCCTCTCCGTGCTCGAGGCGGTGGTCGGTCAGATCATGCTTGTCGTGATGATCGCCCGGCTCGTCGGTCTGCATGTCGCCCACTCGACCATAAACGGCCCGGGGAAGATCGAACTCGCGTCCGATGAAAAGTCCTGATCGTTTGGCCGCGATGGCATTGGCTCTCTGTGCGATGCTTATGTCTGCGGCGTGCGGCGCTGACAGGAGTTCCGGCTATGGAGAGATCGTCCGGTTTGCCAAAGGCCATGATGTGGTCTTTCCGGATTTTGTGGTCCGGTATCTCGGAGAGCGGCATGTCAGCCATCCCGTGTTCAAGCCGGGATTCATCTACTACGACTTCGAAGTCCGCAGTCCGAAGAGCCAGCAGACTGTCTCATGGTCGAGCGGTACGGGTGTAATCGACAGCGCGTCATTCAAGGTCGATGGCCGGCCTTTCGAGCTGGAGTTGCGCGGATCCATTCTTAAAAAAGGCTGGCTCTGCGAGGATGAGATGGTGGTCTGGCCGCAGGATCGATTTCTTCGGGCGCTCAAAGCCCGCCCCAAAGAAGGCCGGGCGAATTGAGCGATCGGTGGCCCGGTTACCGGTTTCCCAAGGCCTTGAGGATGGCGTCCACCAGACCAGGGATATCGTGAACTTTTGCTTCGATATCCACATCCAGACCCAGCTTGCGCATGGTTGCCGAGGTGATCGGCCCGATGCTCGCCATCTTGAGGTCCGCGCTCAGCGGCAGCTTGAGCGCGACGAAATTTTCGGCTGTCGATGAACTGGTGAAAGTCACCAGATCGGCGCCCTCCTCGCGGAAGCGGGCAATGCCGCCGGATGGATCGCCGGTTTCGGGAACCGTGCGATAGGCCACGGCCTCGTCGACGATCGCCCCGAGCCGCTCGAGTTCGACGGCCAGCACCTCTCTCGCGCCCTCCGCGCGGGCGAGCAGCATCTTGAGATTTTCGACCGTGGTTTCGGCCTGGAGTGCCTTGACGATCTCCTCGGCCACGTATTTCTCCGGCTGGAGGTCCACGTCCAGGCGGTAGCTGCGCACTCTCTCGGCCGTGGCCGGGCCAATGGCGGCGATTCGGACTCCACCGATCGAGCGGGCGTCCTTGAAAAGCGTGAAGAAGACTTCGAAGAAGGCATCGACGCCATTCGGGCTGGTGAAGATGAGCCAGTCGTATTCGTGTGCGTCACTGACGAGCTGGTAAAAAGTCCGCTTATCCTTCGGAGGCTCGATACGGATCGTTGGCAGCTCATAGGCGTCTGCGCCGAGTTCCCGCAGTCGCTCGATGAGGGCTCCGGCCTGCTTGCGCGTGCGGGTCACGGCAATGCGCCGGCCGAAAAGAGGCCGGGATTCGAACCAACCCAGCTTTTTACGAAGTTCGACCACCTCGCCGAAGACCGCCACTGCCGGAGCCTTGAAGTCCGCCTCCTGAGCCTTGGCGGCGATGTCGGCGATCGTGCCGGTCAGCGTCTCCTGCCGCCCGGTTGTCGCCCAGCGAACCAGCGCGACCGGCGTGCCGGCTTCCATTCCTGCCGCCTCGAGCGAGGTCGCGATGGAGCCGATGCGCTCGACCCCCATGAGCATGACCTTCGTGCCTGGGGTGCGGGCGATGGCTGCATGGTCGAGATTGTTCCCGGACTTCGAGGGATCTTCGTGACCCGTGAAAATGGTCAGAGCCGCATTGCAGCCGCGGTGGGTAACCGGGATGCCGGCGTAGGCCGGTCCGGCGATGGCGGATGAGATGCCGGGCACGATCTCGAACTTCAGGCCTGCATCCGCGAGCGCTTCGGCTTCTTCCCCGCCCCGCCCGAAGACGAATGGGTCGCCGCCCTTCAATCGTACGACGATGCGCCCAGCCCTGGTCTTTTCGACGAGCAGGGCATTGATTTCCTCCTGCGAGAGCGTGTGGTCGCCGGCCTTCTTTCCCGCGTAGATTTTCTCCACGGAATCCGGGCAATGCCGGAGCAGCTCCGGGTTGCTGAGATAATCATAGATGACGACTTCCGCCCGCTCGAGGCAGGCTTTGCCGCGCAAGGTAAGAAGTCCGGGATCGCCCGGGCCTGCGCCGACGAGATAACAAATGCCTTCGCTCATGTCGGCCTACCCTAGCGGCGGAGCCGGCTGGCGTCAGCGGAAAAGCGGCTACTCCAGGACCGAGATGCCGTTGCGGATGGCGTACCGCGTGAGCCTGACCGCATCGTGCAAATCCAGCTTCTTCATGATGCGCTCGCGGAATTTCTCGGCCGTTTTTACACTGATCTCCAGTGTGCTCGCCACTTCCTTGGAAGAAAGCCCCTCTGCAATGAGTCGCAACACCGAGCGCTCCCGGGCACTGAGTGCCGCCCCCGTCTCCTTGGAAGCATGCAGGTAGGACTCCGTCACTCCATCGAAATAGCATCCCCCGTGTTGAAGGACATCGAGTGCGGTCAGCAGGCTGGGCAAGGGACTGCTGGCGGCGACAATCCCATGCACTTCTGACTGAATCATCTGCCGTACGAAATCCTTATGAAGGATGCCCGTGAAAAGGAGGATTTTGACTTCGGGGTTCTGTTCTCGCACCGCTTTGGTCAGCTCGGGAGCTGAGAAATCCGGATAAACCGGGGAGATGATCAGAATTTTCGGCGCCTTCTTCCGGCACATCCGGAGAGATTCCTCACCGGAGAGAGCTTCCCACAGGATCGGGAAGTCCATACTGGTGAGATAGTGGCGGAGTAAACCGCCGACTGCTTCAAAGCGTGAGGCGAGGGCGACCGTTTTTTCGGGAAGTGCACGGGTCATGGGGACGGAAGATACCGGGATATTGCATCAAATATGGAAGAATGAGAAGGAAAAAGTATTCCATTTTCCGAATTTATAATTGACTCAAATAGAGCTAGTTGCAACTAGGCTGTGCAAGTTTTGTGCGGTAAAACACGTATTCCAGATTGGCTATGGACCCCCTATGGGTAGGGGTTTTTCCAGAGTGTTATAGGTAGTAATGAACCCGAATTGGCAGGGGTCAGGTTTTATTCTGAATTACAGGAAATCCAACCTGCCATGAAAAAGATCACCCTATTAGCCCTCGCTGTCGCCCTTGGCGTCCCCTCGGTCTTCGGTGCCAGCATTCCCGTGCCGAATGGAAATTTCAATGATACGTCCAGCTGGACGATCAACACTGCGGCGACGGGATTGTCTTCGCCTCCCTCGGCCTCGATCACCGGCGGTGCCGCGCAGGTCACCGGACTCGTTGCTCTGCCTACTGGCACCAATAGTGCGCAATTTTATCAAACGCTCACCGGGGTGTCTTATCAGGCCAATACGACTTACACCCTGTCCGCGACGATCGATACTTCCTCGTTGCTCGGTATAAGCCTGAACCTGCTTGGGTCCAACGGCATCGGCATTGCCCTTACGGCGGGAGGGAATAACACGATTGTTGCGAGTTCGACCACCGTGACGCCGATTCTGGATTTTTCCAACAACACCTATAACCTGAGTTTTAACTACACGACGACCGGAACTGCTCCGACCGGTGATATCGGGATCCGTCTCTTTGCGGGCCAGGGGATAAGCGGGGTGCCGCTCAACGTGTTGGGGAATGTGAAGTTCGATAACGTGACCCTTACCACCGTGCCGGAGCCCTCGACGGTCGGTTTGTTCATCGCGGGATTCTGCGCCTTCATCATGGTCCGTCGGAAAATGGCGCTTCGCAATCTCTTGGTTGTCGGGGCGGCAACTCTCGCCATGAGTTCCAGTAGCCAGGCCGGGCTGCTGCCGAATCTTAACCTTCCGACGAATCTTTCCTTGAATGTCACTCTCCTGCCGGACACCCAGTACACCGTGACCCTTGATGTCACGACGGATGCTGTGAATTCCGTGCTGGCGCTGGTCACGGGAGGGGACAGTCCCGTGCAAATTGTCGATCAGGTAGGGAATGTCATTGCCGAGATTCCCGCTCAGGACTTGGTGGACGCTCTCACCGGCGCCACCGGTACCATCACCACCCAGCTCAATACCGTGATCCAGACCGCAGGTGACGCAGTGGTGGACCCCGTAGCCAAGGTGCTGGATAACTCCGTGCTGCAGGTGACGAACGTGACGGTCACTCCGACCTCGCCCGGCATGCAATCCGTCCAATCCGCCAAGTCGTCCGCCAATCTCTCTCCAACCGTGCAAATCAAGAGCCGGAGGCTCAGCGGTCTGGCTTTGAAGCTGAAAGGAGTGGCCAGTGACGATCGAGGCATCGCCTATGTCACCGTCTCCGCCAACGGTCGCCAGCGTCATGCGGTCGGCACTTCGAAATGGAATGCCCGGCTCAAGCTCCATGCCGGAAAAAACAAAATCGCCGTTCAGGCCTTCGACGCCGCCGGCAATGCCAGCGCGCCAAAACGTTTGACGGTCAAGGCCGACTGATCGTCCGGAAAGATTTTCGAATCTGTCAGCGCTGGCGGAGATGCCGGCGCTTTTTGCTTTTACGGCCTTGAAGGTGGCCTTTTGCAAGCTCTCGTATTGGTGACATGTCGCAAGTCGATTGTATTGGTGAATAATTGACCGTGACAACTCCGTAACGCTCATTCAACTAAGAGAATCATGGACGACCCCCTTCCGTTTACTCCGGTGGTCCAGTTCCTGGCCGGCCTGTTGATTCTCATCCTCGGACGCCGGCTTTTTTGGATCTTTGTCGGTGTGGTGGGTTTCTTTTTCGGCGTTCAATTTGGAGCGAGCGTCTTTGCGGGCACGGCGGGCTGGATCATCCTTCTGGTTTCCATTCTTGCGGGGATGGTGTGTGCCGTCCTCACGATTCTCCTGCAGCGGCTCGCCGTGGCGATCGCGGGCGGCTTTGCAGGCGGGATGATTGCTTTCCACCTTGCTCCGCTCGTCGGCTTGCATACCTCCGATGGACAGGGCGCGGCCTTTATCGCCGGTGGGCTGCTTGCCGCAGTGCTGCTTTCCGTGCTCTTCGACCCGGCGTTGATTTTGCTCTCGTCGGTCACCGGTGCCTTCATGATCGCGGATGCTCTGCCGCTCGATGATTTGATCGAGCCGTTCGCGATTGGAATCCTGGTGATCATCGGCATTGCCGTGCAGATCAAGCTCGGCTCATCCGAAACCCGGCGTCCGAAGATCTAGACCGAGAGCCGGGTGATTGTGTCGGCTGCGACATTGCGCCAGCCGTCGAGCGGTCCGCTGGATTCTGCGGTGCGAGGCAGACCCGTCTCATGGCCGAACCACGTTGCGCGCAACTTCAAAGTGCCGTCCTCCAGGCGGGCGCGTGTGCCTAGTGGCAGATGACAGCCGCCGCCGAGACCCGCCAGCACGGTCCGTTCGGCGCGCACGCCGATGGCCGTCTCTTCATGATGGAGGGCGGCCAGCGCGGCGAGTACCGCCTGATCTCCACGACGGCATTCCACGGCGATTGCACCCTGGCCGGGAGCGGGAAGCATGAAATCGAGCGGAGAAACATGAAGTCCGTCGAGCGACAACTCGACGCCAGCTGCGCGCAGGCGGCGCAGGCCGGCGCCCGCAAGGACCAATGCGGAAGTTTCGGCGGAGTCGATCAACTTACGAATGCGTGTGGGGACATTTCCCCGGATGTCTCGGATCTCGAGTTCCGGCCGCTTCCAGAGCAGAAAACATTTCCGGCGCAGGCTGCTGGTCGCAACGACTGCGCGTTGGGGCAGGGCCTCGATTCCTTCGCCGAGCTTGGAAATCAAGACATCCTCGGGATCTTCCCGTTCCAAAATTGCGCCCAGAGTCAGCCCGTGCGGCTCCTCGACGGGAAGATCCTTCAAGCTGTGTACAGCAGCATCGATTTCCTCCCGCAACAGCGCTTCCTCGAGCTCCTTCGTGAACAGGCCTTTGTCGAGCGAACCCGGCGCACTGAGGCTCACGTCGAGTCGCGCGTCTCCGGTGGTCCGGATGATCTTTTCCTCCACGGTGAGGCCGGGGTGGGCGGCGCGGAGGCGGGCGGCGACAAGGCGGGTTTGGGCCAGGGCGAGATCGCTGCCTCGTGTGCCAAGGATGAAGGGTTTCATAGGACGGCGTGCTGACGGCGGCGCAGCCACCCGACGAAGTCGGTGACGTTCCGGTCGATGATGCGTTCGCAATGTTCGATCTCGCTCTGCCGTACGGCGAGCGAGCGGCGGGCAATGTCCTGCAGTGAGTCGATGTCGTAGAGGAATACCCCGTCGAGACGATTGACCGCTGGCTCCACATCGCGGGGCACGGCGAGATCGATGATGAACAGTGGACGCCCGGAGCGCTGTCGCATCATGGGCTCCAGCCTCTCCCGTGTGACGAGTGGATGCGGTGCGGCGGTCGAGCTGATCAGGATGTCCACGTCGGGAAATTCGTTCTGCCAGTGGTCGAAATGAATGGCCATGCCTCCGATTTCTCCAGCGAGCTGGGCGGCCCTGTCGAAGGTGCGATTCGAGACGATCACCGTCTTCACGCCACGCGAGACGAGGCTGCGGGCCACCCGTTCGCTCGTCTCTCCGGCGCCGAGGACCATCACGCGGCGGTGGTCGAGATCGCCAAAAATTTTCCCGGCCAGCTCCACGGCCACGGAGCCGACGGAGGTCGCGCCGCGGGTGATCTGTGTTTCCGTGCGTACGGATTTAGCGACGCGGAAGGCATTTTGGAAAAGGCGGTTCAGCGTGCCGGAGGTCGCCCCGGCACCGGCGGCGACGGCATAGGCCTGTTTGACCTGGCCGAGGATCTCCGTCTCGCCGAGTACCATGGAATCGAGTCCGCTTGCGACCCGGAAGAGATGGCGCACGCTGCTGGGGGTATCGTGATGGTACAGAGGCGCTTCGAGACCGGTACGAGTCTCGAGATAGCCGCGCAGGCCGTCGAGAGTGAGTTCCGGACAGATGCTCGCCGCGTAGAATTCCACCCGGTTGCAGGTGGAGACGATCACCGCCTCGTGCAGTCCCTCGATGCGCCGCACGTTATGCAGCACATCCGCGATTTCATGGTTCGCGACCGCGAATCTCTCGCGTACGTCGACGGGGGCGATGTGATGATTGATGCCGGCGCAGAGGATCGTCATGGCGCGGCGAGGTGGCTGACGCTCGGCAGGGTGACGAGCGCGATGATGAAGATGGCGATCGAACCGCCGGCGATGCGCCGCGTGGGCAGCAGTCGCATGCGATCCATCGCCAGCAAGGTGCCATAGAGGGTCCAGATCGCAAACGACACGCCGGCTTTGATTCCGGCCACGGCGATGCCGGCGGCGAGGCCGGCGACGAATGCGACCGTGAGCAGCAGGAAGCCGGTGAAAAGCAGGCGCCCATTGATCGCACCGAGATCGGTGATCGGCGGCAGGTTCAGCAGCAGCTCGGAGACCCTGCCGGACTTCAGCTGCCGCTCCTGCACGAGGTACATGATGCCGGCGATGCAAGCGAGGCCGAAGGCCCCGTAGGCGATGATCGAGAGCGCGGCGTGAAATTCGATCCAGGGATTGTGCGCGCCGCGTGGGGTGACGATGTCCACCGGCGCGAGAAGCGCCAGCATGAGCAAGGCCAGTACGAGCGGCGAGGTGAACGCTCCCATGAGCGAGAGCCGGTAGGCCGGTCCGACGAGCAGATAGATGAGGACGATCGACCAGCTCAGGAAAACGAGCACTTCGAAGAGGTTGGTAATCGGGCAGGTCTGCACGATCTGTCCGCGCTGGTAGAGGAAGATGCTCTCGAAGACGAACCCGCCTGCCATCGCCGCGAGGTTGAAGCGGGCCGGCCGAAAAGTTCCGGAGCCAAGGGCAAACAGCGTGTGCCCAAAGCTCAGCAGGAAACAAAATGATGCGGCGACCAGCCAGTAACGCTCCATGAATCGGTAAGCAGCCGGTATTTGGAACGGCTGCCGAAAGGTGCCATGGTAGACCAAGGCAGATGGTTACTCAAATGAGGAATGCGCCCGTGGATCCGCAGCCCAGGCCGGCTGGGCCGATCGTGATGTATCAGAACTGGAGGCGGTTGCTTTTCCTCCATTGGGCGTGGGATGCCCCTGTGATACGGGCGACACTGCCGGAGGGGCTGACCGTGGATACCTGGGACGGCAAGGCCTGGCTGGGCGTGATTCCTTTCAAGATGGAGGGTGTCCGGCCGAGGTTTTGCCCCTCTCTGCCATGGATTTCGAATTTCCCGGAGTTGAACGTGCGGACGTATGTGCGCGATCGCCACGGGCGGCCGGGCATTTGGTTTTACTCGCTCGATTGCGCGCAGCCGCTGGCTGTGTGGACTGCAAGGTGTTTTTTTGCGCTGCCTTATTTTCAGGCCCGGATGAGCGAGGAGCCAGGTGCACGGATTGACTACCGATGCCAAAGGAATGGGGCCGGTAAGGAGGGGCGATTCCAATATCAAGGTATCGGAGAGCCGCGGAGATCGGAGCAGGGCACGATTGAGCAATTTTTGATCGAGCGATACCGGCTTTTCGCTGCGCGTGGGAAAAAATTGTTTGCCGGCGAGGTGTGGCACGAGCCCTATCCGCTCCAGCAGGCAAACGTCGAGGAATGGAGCTTGGAGCCGCTCCAGCAGGCGGGATTTTTCGCCGCGAACCTCCAGCCGGATCACGCGATATTTTCTCCGGGCGTCGATACGTGCATCTACGGCATTGAGCCGGTCTAGAGATTCTTTCGCCGCGAAGCGAAATGCAGTATGGAGATGGAAATGGCTGACCAGATTTCCGAGTACCTGGTGATTTCCCGTGGGCAGTGGAAGAACGATTCCAGTCCCGAAGATATCCAGGGAGCAATCGATCGATTCTACGCCTGGCTCGAGAGCCTGGTCGGAGAGGGGCGCATGAGGACCGGTCAGCGTCTCGCGGTCGATGGGAAGACGGTCTTCAAATCGGCGATCACGGACGGTCCTTTCGGCGAATCCAAGGAGGTGGTCGGCGGGTACTGGTTCATCCTGGCTTCCAGTCTCGAAGAGGCCGCGAAAATTGCCCAAGGCAATCCTTGTCTGGAATACGGCCTGTTTTACGAGATCCGCCCGCTGGCGCTCGAGCGTGCGAGTGCGTTTGTGGTGACCAACGAGACTCCAAAGTAACGGAGCCCGCCGATTCGCTATTCGTCCTGCAAGGCCTGCGCCGCCGCGAGCAGACCGGCGGGATTGCCGATATCAAGTCGCTTGCCGGTCCAGCAAACCCCAAGCAGGCCATTTTGCTTCCGGTAGCGGTCCATCGCGTCGGTGAGCTGGATTTCCCCGCCGTAGCCGGGCTCCGTGGCGTCGAGAAAGTCGAACATCTCCCGCCGGAAGAGGTAGCGAGCGGCGAAGGCGTGTGGCGGCAGTTCGGCTCCGGCTGAGTCGCGCAATTTTGGAGCTTCCTCCGCTTTGGGCTTTTCCACCAGCCGATCCAGCGAAAAAACGCCCGGGCGCAATTCATCACCACCGGCGACGCCGTAGCGGCTTACGCGTTCTGCTGGACAGCGTTCCAGATTCACAGACCCCTGGTGATCTTTCTCCCAGGCTTCCCGCATCGCGGGTAGGGGGGAGCCTCCCTGCATGATCGTATCTCCGAGCAGGACGGCGAAGGCCTCGGAGTCCCCTACGAAACCACGAGCGAGCCGGACGGCATCGCCGAGGCCACGCATCTCGGGCTGGTAGATATATTCGATGCGGGCGAGGGAAGTGGTCTCTCGCACGATGGCCGCCTCGCGGGCTTTACCGATTCGCTCCAGATGGGCTTCGAGCTTGGGATTTGGCGTGAAATATTCCCGGATCGATTCCTTTCCCTGCGAGAGAATGATCAGGATTTCATCGAAGCCGGCGGCGGCAGCCTCGGCGACCACATAGTGGATGACCGGTTGGTTGCCAACGGGAAGCATCTCTTTCGGGACGGCCTTGGCGATGGGCAGGAAACGCGTTCCGAAGCCCGCGGCGGGAATGATGGCTTTCACGCGGCGGCAGTCTCCTCGAGCGGACGCAGGGAAGGGGCAAAATCGGGACGAATGACGCGAATGCCCTTCGGCGCAAAAGCCGCGGCGAGTTTCTGGAAAACAGCTTCGTCTTTGTAGAGACCGACGATGGCTCCACCGCTGCCGGCGAAGTTCGCACTGGCCCCGGCCCGGCGGGCCGTGGCGACCATGTCGCGATTGCCGTCGCCCACGTCATACAGCTCCGCTCGTTTGTCGAAGTTCGTATTCACGAGCTGGTGCATCGCGTCGATATCTCCGGCCGCGAGCGCATTGCGGAAGTCGGTGGTCAGGGATGCCCAGTCGGCCATGGCCTGGTGCACCTCGGGATCTCCCTTCTGCCAGCGGGAGCGTAGATCGTTGTGATAGACCTCCGTGCCTTCCGAGAGATCTTCACGATAGGCTACATAGACCGGGGGAAGCAGGGAGAGGTCGAGCGGCTGGTAGTCGCCATAGCCGCGCGAATCCATCAGGGATTTGGCGAAGTCCATGTAGACCAGCCCTTGGTAGGCCTGGGCGACGCGATCCTGCAAGCCGGCTGGGATGCCGAGTTCGCTGTTCTCGACCGCGAGGACGACGTTCGCGAGCTGGGAGGCTTCGATCTCGACTCCGTAAAACTCCATCAGCGCCCGCAGGCAGGCCATGATCAGTGCGCTGGACCCGGCCAATCCCACGCGATTCGGAATATCCGAACGATAGCGAAGCGTGAAATTGCGATCGGCCAGCGGAATGCCTTCATCGCGGCAATACTCGTAGAAGACCTTGATCGATGCTTTGAGGACCCGGAATCCGCCGTAGTAGCCATGGGCCTTCACATCGGCGTGGAGATCCGCGACACTGGTGAAAACGGAATGGTCGCGCCGGCTCGGCAAAAGCTCCAGCTCAGGCGATTCCCAGAGCTCGATGTGCGCGGCGAAGTTGCGGAAAGCGAATGAAATCGTCTTGCCGAAATAGCCATCGGATGGGTTGCCGATCAAGGCGGCGCGGGGATAGGCGACGGTACGGATGATCATGTGCGATCTGGCAGGATGCGAGTGACGCACCCGAAATGCACGCGGAAAGGGCGAGGTTACTTCAGGCCGACGCTCGATGAACGCTTGGCGAGATTGCGCTTCGGTTTCTTTTTCAGATCCGTGCGATGCGCGATTTTTTCGACCTGTCCGACCTTGAGGTACTGTGCGCGGATGGCCTCGAGCATCTCGTCGCGGCGATCATAGAGCCGCTTCGGCTTCCGCGGCTTGGCGCGAGTGAGTGCGTAAGCCGTGATCAGCGGGAGGCTGATCGTGGAGTCGAGATAGCAAACGACGCAGGAAGGCAGGCTGTCCGGATCGATCTTCCCCCAGCTGACCGCTTCGGCGGGCGTGGCTCCGGACAGTCCGCCGGTGTCGGGGCGGGCGTCCGTGCATTGGAGAAAGTAATCGTGCCCGCGCTCTTCGATGCCCATGACTTCCTGGATCTGGGGCTCGGTCTGGAGCATGAAGTTCTTCGGCGAGCCGCCGCCCAGGATGAAGACGCTGGAGGTGTGGCCGGCCCTCTTCGCCGCATAGACGATCGCGGCCGTCTGGTTGACGTCGCGATTCACGTCGAAGGACAGCTTGGAATCGCGCAGGGACATCGCGGCGACGTTCATGCCGATCGAGCTGTCCCCGGGCGAACTCGTGAAGATCGGCACGCCGTATTTGTAGGCTGCACCCAGGAGGCTGTCCTCAGGGATGCCAAGCTTGCGGCCACGCTCGTGAACGTATTTTCCAAGCAGGTAATGGAACTCGTCCGTGCCCATCGGCTTCTGGAATTCCGGCCCCTGGATGACCTGGCGCACGAAGGCATCGGTATCGAGCAGCACGTCGTAGTCGAACAGGACGTCGTAGATGCGGATCACACCATCATGGCGGAGCTGCACGTCGTCGATGAATGGCGAACCGGCATAGAGCTCCATGCCGAGGCCGTAGTGGAGGTCGTGATAAAGATTGGCGCCGGTGGAGATGATCCAGTCGACCAGACCCGCCTTCAGCAAGGGGACGAGGCAGGATTTGCCTAATCCGGCCGGGGTAAGCGCACCGGTAAGCGACATGCCGACCGTGCCCTCGCCAGCGACCATCTTTTCACTGAAGAGTTTGCAGGCCTCGGCGAGACGGCCGCCGTTATAGGCTTTGAAGGCGCCGTCGATCAGGTCGGCGGCGGAGATGTTTTTGCGAGCGGGTGCGGGAAGCAGCCGCGGAAATTTGTCGCGAAGTTTTTTGGCCATGGCAGCGTTTCGAAGTCGACCGCAGGGCGGCTAGTTCATCGAGAACGGGCTGTAGAGCGATTCTTCGTAGGCGGAGTCATACCAGTCGTCTATGACCGGTTGATTGTACGCAAACGGCTGCTCGTCCTGGTAATATTGGTCGCGGTAGTAGGCGTCCTTCTGCTTCTTTTTCACCGCCGCGGCCGACGCCGTGGTGTGGTAGCCGTAAAAGCCGTCCGTCTCGCTGAGGTAGTTTAGCAACTGGCTGCTGGCCCCGGCGGACTTCAGATCCGAGAGCTGAGAGTAGGTGAGGTTGTAAACTTTCTCCGTGCTCTGGAGATAGCCGACGATGACCTGTGTCGGCACTTTTTTGACTACCAGATTGTAGATGTCGGTGTAGTCCAGCGGCCGCGCGTTATAGATCTTCGTGTAGGTCGCGGGGTTGACGTTGCGCGCCGAGACAGCGGCAGTGACTTGCGGGTCGACCTGAGGGCCCGAGGCGCAGCCAGCGAGCACCAGCACGGCGGCGAGGGCCAGGGGGCGGGAGTAACGGCGAAGCATGGTGTTTCAATAAGGCAACCGCTTTGCGCGGGCAATCTTTCATTACGGCGGAGCCACGCAAAAGAACGTTGCGCCCTTCGCGTCGCAAAATACCTTCCCATCCATGAAGATCGCATCCATTGGCGCTGGTCGCATGGCCTCGGCCCTCGTGCGCGGGCTCGTGCAGGCCGAAGTCTGTACGGCGAAAGACATTTTCGTTGCGGACCCCGTGGCCGCGGCGCGTGATGAACTCTCGGCCTCGCTTGGGGCCAAAGCCGCGGAGTCGAATGCCGAAGCGGTAGCTGACGCCGATGTCGTGCTGCTTTGCGTGAAGCCAAACGACGTGCCCGCCGCGCTGGCTGCCTGTGGTCCCAGGCTGTCCGGCAAGCTCCTGCTCTCCATCGTCACTGGATGGTCGATCGACGCGCTCCGCAAGCATGCCTCCGGAGCGAGGGTCATTCGCTCGATGCCGAATACTCCTGCGCAAGTCGGCGCGGGTGCGACCGCCTATGCCGGCGATGCCTCCGCGACGCCGGACGACCTGGCGCTCGCCGGTCGCATCCTCGGTGCGGTGGGACTCGCGGTCGCGGTTCCGGAGAAATCACTCGACGCCGTGACGGGCCTGAGCGGCAGCGGGCCGGCGTATGTTTTTCTGGTCATGGAGGCGCTCTCGGATGGAGGCGTCGCGGCGGGATTGCCCCGCGCCCTGGCCACGCAGCTCGCCGTGCAGACCGTGCTCGGCGCGGCAAAGCTCGCCTCCGAGACCGGTGAGCATCCCGCGCTCCTGCGCGAGGCGGTGACGAGTCCCGGCGGCACCACGGCGGCGGCGCTCGGCGTGCTGGAGGCGGCGGCGGTGCGCTCCGCTTTCGCGGATGCGGTGAATGCAGCCGCCGATCGGGCACACGAGCTCGGCCAATGAAGCGGAGATTGCTTTCGATGGGCGCATGCCTGTTGGCGGGTGTCATCCATGCGCAGGATGAGCCGGCTCCCCAGGATCCTTCGACCTTTGTCCCGCAGGTGGCTCGGGCTGTCGCCGGTGAGGGCAATGATTCCTTCAACAAGGGCGACTATAAATCTGCGAAGATGTCGTATCTCAAGGTCCTCGATCTTGCGCCCGGCAATCTCGTTGCCCTGGTCAATCTCGGCATGATCGAGTTCCGATCCGGAAATTCCGATGCGGGCGAGAAATACCTCAAGCAGGCCATCGGAGAGCGGATGGAAACCGGTCCGGCGTGGTTCACGCTCGGGATGATTTACTTCGGGCAAAATCGCATCGAGGAGGCCTACGGAGCGTTGAGTCAGGCCGTTGTTTATGACCGGGCGAATGCCCGTGCGCACAATTACCTGGGAGTTGTCCTCGGCCGCAAAGGCTGGCTCGATGGCGCGGAGGCGGAACTGCGACGCGCCGTCGAGATCGATCCCGGTTACCGCGACGCGCACTACAATCTCGCCGTCATTTATCTTCAGCGGCATCCGCCGACCATCGAACTCGCGCGCCGACACTATTTCCGCTCCATCGAACTCGGAGGGAAACCCGATCCCGCCATTGAAAAAAGCCTGACCGTTCCGGCGGTCAAACCCTAGCCTATGCCACTCGTGACTCTGCGTTTTCTCACTGCCATTCTCTTTCTGCTCTCGCCCGCTCTCGCGCTGGCGGCCGGCGCGGTCCCCGACATCTACGGGAAGTCCGCCATCCTGTTCGATGCCAATACCGGCGAAGTGCTTTACAAAAAGAACGACACGATGCGGACTCCGATCGCGAGTACGCAGAAGCTGCTCACCTCGCTGCTGATCGTGAAAGCCGGCAACCTGCAGGGCAACCTGACCATTGCGAAGGAAGCGACGCTCCAGGCGCCGACGAAACTCTATCTCAAGGAAGGCGATCATTATAACCGGCTGAAGCTCCTCACCGCGCTGCTCGTCAAGAGTGCCAACGACGTCGCCTACGCGCTTGCCCTCGACAACGCCGGCACGATCGAGGCCTTCGCCGACAAGATGAATGCCGAGGCCAGGCGGCTGGGAGCGAAGAATTCGCATTTCGAGAATCCCAATGGCCTGCCGGTTCCCGACAATAACCAATACTCGACCGCCCGGGATCTCGCGTGCATCGCCCGGGCTGCTTACCGGAATCCCACCCTCCGCGATATAGTCGATCGTCCGACCTACCTGTTCACCTACGCGAGCGGGAAAACTACCATGCTCACAAATACGAATCACGTGCTTCGCACCTACTCCTTTTGTAATGGGATGAAGACTGGTTATACCGATCTCGCCGGCCATTGCCTCGTCGCCAGCGGCGCGTACGGCGGACGTGACATGATTGCCATCGTGCTCAAGAGCGACAAGGCGCATGTCTGGGACGACGCTGCGAAGCTGCTCGAGTACGGCCTCGGTATTGACAAACGGCAGTTCCAGACCCCGGATCGCGGCGCGAAGAACGACGAGGGCTGAAATGTCCCGTACCTACACGCTCCACACGCATGCCGCGCCCAGCGGCATTGACTATGCGAAGGAGCTGAACGAGCAGCAACTCGCCGCTGTACAGAGCCCACCCGGGCCCTCGCTCGTCATTGCCGGAGCCGGCAGCGGCAAGACGCGCACGCTTACTTTCCGGGTCGCGTGGCTGCTTGAGCAGGGGGTGCCGCCATCGTCGATCCTGTTGCTGACGTTTACCAACAAGGCTGCCCGGGAGATGCTCGAGCGCGTGGCTGCGATCGCACCTGCGGGAGCGGACGAGATCTGGGGCGGGACCTTTCACTCGATCGGGAACCGCATCCTGCGTCGTCACGCGGAGTCGATCGGTTTTCGGCCCGGGTTCTCGATCATGGATCGCGAGGATCAGGAGGATATGATCGAGGCCGTTGTCGCACGGGAGGGCTTGCGCACCGAGGACCGTCGCTTTCCGAAGGGCAGTGTCTTGGCCGAGATCTTTGGTCTCGCGATCAATTGCGGCCTGCAGATTCCCGGTGTGCTGGCGGAGCGATACCCCTATTTCCTGCCGCTCGAGGCCCAGATCGAGCGGATCGCGGTTGCCTACGAGGGACGCAAGAAGAGCGCGAACTCGATGGATTTCGACGATCTGCTCGCGAAGACGCTGGAACTCTTCACCGTCGATGAATCGGTCGCCGAGCGCTACCAGCGGCAGTTCCAGCATGTCCTCGTCGACGAGTACCAGGACACGAACCGCCTCCAGGCGGAACTGGTGGATCGCATCGCCATGCGACATGGGAATGTCATGGTCGTCGGCGACGACGCCCAGTCGATCTATTCGTGGCGGGGGGCGAACTTCGAGAACATCCTGCGCTTTCCCGACAAGCATCCCGGCGCGCAGGTTTACAAGATCGAGACGAACTATCGGAGTGTACCCGAGGTGCTGGAACTCGCGAATGCCGCCATCCTCGGCAATGAGCGGCAGTTCCGCAAAGAACTCCGTGCGGTCCGTTCTGCGACCGGCTCGCGGCCGGCGCTCGTGCCGCTTGCCACGAACAATGCGCAGGCGGCGTTCGTTGCCCAACGCATTCTCGAGCTCAACGAAGAGGGCGTCGATTTTCGCGAGATGGCGGTCTTGTATCGCGCACATTACCAGTCGCTCGAGGTGCAGCTGGAGTTTACCCGGCGCGGCATCCCTTTTTCGATCACGAGCGGGTTGCGATTTTTCGAGCAGGCCCACATCAAGGACGTGGCCGCGTTCATGAAATTCTCCGTGAATCCGGATGATGAAGTCGCGTTCAAGCGCATGGTGAAACTGCTGCCTGGCATCGGTGCGAAATCTGCGGAGACCTTGTGGACGAAGACCTCCTCCACCTTGGCCGCTGGGAAGGCGATCACGGAAGTGCTTTCCGGCTACAAGGCGCCCGCGAAATCCGAGAAGTCTCTAACGCAGCTTCTGCTCACTCTTTCGGAGCTACGCTCCGGTACGGCGCCGGTGCCTCCCGCGACGATGATCGAGTCGGTTTTATTCGCCGTTTACGACGATTACATGCGGAACAAGTTCGCGAACTACGATGCGCGGCGTGAAGACCTGAACACGCTCCAAAACTACGCGAAACAGTTTCCAAGCGCGGAGGAGTTCCTTGCCCAGCTTGCCTTGCTCGGCGGTATCGAGACCACCGAGGCTCTTGCCGCGAATCGTGACGATGACGACAAGGTGACGCTCTCGAGTGTGCATCAGGCGAAAGGCTTGGAATGGCGAGCGGTCTTCGTGGTCTGGCTCGCGGACGGCATGTTTCCGACCTCGCGATCGCTGGAGCGCGACGAGGATGTCGAGGAAGAGCGCCGCCTGTTTTACGTCGCGGTGACGCGCTGCAAGGACGAGCTTTATCTCACCTATCCGGAACTTCGATTGAATGCCGGTTATGGCGAGGCCTTCCAGCGACCTTCGCGTTTTCTGAAGGAACTTCCCGAGAACCTCTACGAAGAGTGGGAAGTCCAGTCGACCTCTGGTCCCTACTTCAGCCGCCCGGCGGCTCTTCCGGACGAGAGCAGGGATGAGGACCCGTGGTGAAACCGTTTCGGTCTCGGAAGCGGAAACCATTATAGATCCGCGAAGGCAGCGGTCGAATTTCAAAGATAATCGCCTCTTCCAGCGCCGCGTCTGCGAGTGCTCATGGGGGAGGAGGTCGATTCCGAACTAAGTTGTCGGGACGACTAAATGGTTGTTGAAGTATTACAGGGTTACTCGATTTGGATGATACTCAAATGCGGGGAGGCTAACTCTGTAGCGGGCGGCTGTCGGCCGGCGGCGGGCGCATTGCTTCTTGATGGCCCCATACCAAGGCATAGCGTTTTGCCACCTCTTGGGAAAAAAGAGGCTCAGTTAACCCCCGAAAAATATCCCCACCATGGCAAATTATTTCACTGTCCCGGCGGTAAGGTCGTACCTGGCCGTCCTAACCATCGCAATCCCTGGCCTGGCGCTTGCCGATACCAGCTACACCGGCCCCAGCGGCGGAAACTGGGGTGATGCTGCAAATTGGAACAATGGCGTGCCTTCCACTAGCGGATGGGCTGAGGTCAAGCATGGCGGGACCGTCGTGATCGATTCGAGCACCACGGCGACATCGGCATCGCTTTATCTGGGCAACGATTCCACGGTCAATCAGACGGGTGGCACTTATACAACTTCCGGGGGATTCGAATTTGGAATCGGTGATGACGGCAGCGGCAAGAGTGGAACCTACAACATCTCCGGGGGTGTTCTGTCGATTGGGAACAGTTTTCTGATTGTCGGGAACTCGGCGGGCGCGACCGGAAATCTAAATGTGACCGGAACCGGCGTGGTTAATACGAATACAAGCGGTCTTATTTTGGGCCGCGATGCCACGAACTCCGTTGGTCATTTGACCGTCGGAGGCGGCGGCCAGGTGAATGCCAATAGCATCTCCACCTTTGGCGGTGTGGGATCTGGTGGCACAGGAACGATCCTTCTGAACACGGGTGGCACTCTGACCGTGAATCAAAACATCGGTCAAAACAACGGCTCCCTGACTTTAACCTTTGATGGCGGGACGCTCAAAGCGGGCGGATCCGACGGGAATTTCGTCCAGGCAGGAATGACGGTCGTGCTGGGCGCGAACGGTGGCATTGTTGATACCAATGGTTTCGATACCGGGATCCAGTCGGCGGTCACGGGATCTGGATCCCTCACGAAAGTCGGGGGCGACCAGTTGAAGCTCGGCGGCGCCATCTCGACTTACACGGGCAACACGATCGTGAACGCCGGTGTTTTCACCATCGAAGAGTCTGGTGGCCTGACCTTCGACATTAATGCCAGCGGGGTGAACAACATGCTCACCGGCAATGGTACGGGGAATTTGAACCTGTTCGGGTCCTTCACTTTTGACCTTTCCGGAGCGGCTGCTTCCGGTTCCTGGACGATCGTCAATACCGCCGGTTTCTCCGGTGCGGCGAATTATGGAGCCAATTTTTCCGTGACGGGCTTTACCCAAACGAGCGCGGGTGTCTGGCAGTCGGGTAACTACACCTTCGACCAGAGCACGGGCGTCTTGAGTGCCGTTCCCGAACCCTCGACCTGGGTGATGATCACCTGCGGACTGGCTGGTCTGATGGTTTTCCGGCGCAGGCTGGGACGGGCGTAGAGCGCTCGTAAAGGCTTGATCTGAGAGGCCCGGATTTCATCCGGGCCTTTCTTTCTCGGACTGGAGCAAGCGCAGCTACGCAAACTGTTTCCAGAGCAGCCAGGCCGAGATGCCGAGGCCGATGGCGGCCGCGATCCTGCGGACCGCTGTCTGTGGGATGCGCTGAGCGTAGTGCGAGGCGGCGAAGTAGCCGACTGTCGAGGCCCCGGTCATCAGTAGGGCTTGTGGCCAGACGATCAGTCCGGCTGAGATGAAATAGAGGGTGGCGACGAGATTGATGAGCGCGGAGAGGATCGTTTTTAGCGCGTTCATCTCATGGATATCGCTCATGCCAAGGATGCCGAGCGAGGCGAGCATGAGAATTCCGATGCCGGCACCGAAGTAGCCACCGTAGATGGCGACCAGGAATTGGAATCCGTAGGCAAAAAGGATGCCGCGATGGTGGAGAAGGTCGCTCGTCCGGGCGAGCGGTTCGATACGTACCAAGCGGCGCAGGGTGTTGTTTGCGAGGAAGAGGACGGTGGCGAAGAGCAGGAGGAATGGAACGAGCGAGGCAAAGACCTTTTCCCGGGTGCAGGTGAGGAGAATCGCGCCGAGGATGCCACCTGCGGCGCTGACGACGCCAAATCGCCAGGCGAGAGGGGCAACCGCCTTCATCTGACGGCGGTAGCCGAAAACACTGCCGGTCATCCCGATCATCAGGGCAAGGGTGCTCGTGGCGTTTGCCTGGATGGCCGGAATTTGGCAGAGCAACAGTGCCGGAAACGTGAGTACGGTTCCTCCGCCCGCCACGGCATTCATTCCGCCGGCCAAGACCGCGGCGGTGGTGAGAAGGAGGATTTCGTGGGCGTTCATGCTCCCCTGTCTGCCCGGTTGAAAATCAGACCGCGCCCAGCGCGACGCATGCGTTGATTCCTCCGAAACCGAAGGAATTGCTGAGCACGTGGCGGGGCTTGAATTCGCGCCCGTGGTTAGGCACGACATCGAGGTCGCATTCGGGATCAGGCGTCTCGTAGTGGAGGGTGGGCGGAATCCATCCCCGATCCATCGCGAGGCAGCAGATGAGGATCTCGATGGCGCCGGTCGCCCCCAAGGGATGCGCGGTATAGGCTTTCGTACCGCTCACGGGAATTTTCCTGGAATGTGCCCCGAATACGGTGTGGATGCAGCGGGTTTCGCTCGAATCGTTCACCTTGGTCGAGCTGGCGTGCGCATTGATGTAGTCGATATCTTCCGGATTCAGACGCGCGTCCTCCAGGGTCTCTCGCATGGTCCGCATCGCGGGCTCGCCGGTGGGATGTGGCGAGGTCATGTGGAAGCCATCGTTGCTGAGACTGTAGCCGAGGATCTCGGCGTAGATGTGCGCGCCCCGCTTCCTGGCGTGCTCGTATTCTTCGACGATGACTGCGGCGGCCCCTTCGCCCATCACAAAGCCGTCGCGATTGGCATCGAACGGCCGGCAGGCGGTGGGCGGTTTGCTGCGGCTCATCGTTTTGATGAGATCGAAGGCGCCAAAGGTCAGGGGGCTGAGCGGAGACTCCGCCGCACCGGCGATCAGGACGTCGGCCATGCCATCGCGAATGTACCGAAGCGCCTCGCCGATCGCGATGGGACCGCTGGCGCAACTGTTGGAGTTCGTGGTGCCGAGGCCCTGCAGGCCGAACTCGATGGCGATATTCGAGTGCGCTGATCCACCGAAAACCTGGAGCGCAAGGGTTTGATTCACGGCTTTCGATCCACCGGTAATGAAGGCGGCATTTTCGGCCTCGGCATTGGCGATGCCGCCGAGTGCCGTGCCATAGCTCACTCCGACCCGCGGCTGCGGCTCACTGGCGGTATAGGAGAGACCGGCATCCTCCAGCGCGAGATAGGCGGACGCAACGGAGAATTGCGCGTAGCGGTCGAGACGCTTCAGACGATGCGGCGGAAACCAGCGCGCGGGGTCGAAGTCGTGGATCTCGCCGGAGCAATGAGCCCCGCCGCGGGGCGGCGGGAAATAGGAGAGGTTGCCGATGCCGCTTTTCTCGGCGAGAAGGCCAGCCCAGAGGGCTTCCTTGCCAATGCCCACGCAGGTAATGGGGCCGAGCCCCGTGATAACTGCGCGCCGCCGGCTCATACGGTTGCCTCCAGATGCGACTTGAACGCTCGCAGCGTCTTGTTCGCGATGTTGTCGATGAAGAACCCGCCGATGATCGGATCGGCGATGGGAGCGAGAGCGGGAATGCGGAATTTCAAAATGTGAACGATACGGACGAAAGTGCCTTCCGGCTTTTCTTCGAAGGTCCAGACAACCTTCATTCCTTTGGTGAAAGCTTTCAAATGGACAAAATGGATCTCCAGGCGGTCGCGGTCGATGATCTGCTCCGAGACCCAGGAAATGGGGATGCCGTCGCGGCTGGCGGCCATCCTGACGATGTGCCGGTCGTCACCGCGTTGCAGATAGTCGATGTAGCGGTAGTGAGGAAGCAGCTCAGGCCAGAGGGAGAGATCGGAGGTGACGGCGAAAATGCGCTCCTTCGGCGCGCGGATGACGATCGAGCTCTCGGTATTCATTTGCGGATGGTGCGGTAGCGCAGGAAGCACTCTCCATCGACCACGCGCATGGATTCGAGCTTGAGGTGGGCAATGGATGGGAGGAAGTCGGGATCGCCACCGGTCAGGGTGGGAGCCCTCCTCCCGCCAAAGACGACCGGCGCAACCGTCAAGTGAAGAGCATCGAGCGCGTCGATCTCGATCAGTGAGCGCAGGAGAGATGGGCCGCCCTCGCAGAGCAGAGTGCGTACGTCATAAATCTGACGCAGAGCGGAAAGCACATCCTCCAGGGGAATCGATCTGGTATCGACGAGATGGAGGTCGCAGTGCGGAAGCAAGGCCTGTCGCGTGCCCTCGGGCATCCGTGTCGTGCTGAAGACCACACGGCGGGATCCCCGGGAATGGAAGACCTTCCAGGCAGGATCGATATTGCCGCGATTGCTCACAATCACCCTCAGGGGCTGTGAAGGCAGGCCTTTGGCGCGGCGACTGGCCTGGCGGGAGCGATCGGGAAGCGTCATGCTCATGGTATCCGCACTGAGCGTATTGCGACCGACCATCACGGCGTCCGCCGTTGCGCGAATTTCCAGGAGCCGCTGCTTGTCGTGTGGCGACGTGAAGGTGGAGGGCGTGTGCCGGCGAGTGGAGACTTTTCCATCCGCGGTGATCGCGAAGTTTGCGATCACCCTTGGCCGATCACGGCGGTTCATGTGCCGGGATGCTCCGCGATATCCTGCGCGGCGGCGGACATTTCCCGAAGGCTTGCGGTCTGGCCGTCGGAAGGGCGGTAGAGCATGAAGGCAAGCCCGCCGACGAGGCTCCAGGCGACTGAGACGAGATATCCGCCCATCGAGATGAGGTCGGCGATGGCGACCGGGGTGCCGTAGAGTCCATTCAGCAGTTTTTCGAAGAGCTGCTCGCGCACCCCGACGCCTTGCAGGCTGAGCGGAAGGGCGGTGAGGGTGTTGATGATCGGCATCACGGAATAGATCTCGGCGATTCCAAGTGCGGCCATGAAGGCCCGGGCTGAAAAATAGAAGACCAGGAACATGAGCAGATGGACGACGATCGAGATGCCGAAGACTGCGAGTAACGCGCGGGGGGATTTCGCATAGTGCCGGATCGCCACTGCCAGGTCCACGATGCCCCGGCGCAGGGGCATGCGCTCGGGAAGACGATCCTCGAGCCGCCGGGCGGCGACGACCACGGAAGCGACGATCACCCCGACCGAGCCGGCGAGGATGATCGCGATCATGAGCAACAGGCCTTGCGCGATCGGTGTGCTCATGAGGGCCTGAAATTTCCATATGACCACGAAGACGGAAACAAACGCCAGGGCGAGCAAGCCGGCGACGCGATCGAGCACTACACTGAGGAAGGCGGCGGCTTTGTCCTGGGACTGCGCCTCGCGCATGGCGTAAAAAATCTTTACGACGTCGCCGCCGGTCGCGCCGGGAAGTACGAAATTGAAAAACATTCCGACCATCACGAGCTGCCAGGTGCGCAGCCATGCGAAGCGGATGCCGATCGCGCGTAGAAGGATGTGCCAGCGCTGGGTCTGGAGAAGAAGGGCGGCCCCAAAGGCGGCGAGAGCCGGCACAAACCAGCCGAGCTCCGCGGTCTTCAGTGCGACGGAGATCTGCTCGCGCTTGTGCGGGTCGTGGAAGATCCACGCGATGAGCGCAAGCGAGACGGCGATCTGAAGCGTGGTAATGACGGCGCGTTTCATGAAACAGGAACCCCAGAGGACACAGAGGACGCGGAGGGAAGAAAAGAAATAAACCGCGGAGGTGCCGGGTCAGTCTCCGAATTCCTTCCGCCACCGCTCCGCAGCCGCGAGGATCTCTCCGACATCGCGCTTGGGATGGAGTTCGATGACGAATGGAATGTCCTTCGGAAAGAGGGGCACGAGCGAGGCGTAGTCGATGTCGCCGGTAAATGGCACACGATGATCCTCGACCGGCCAGCGGGCATCGTGGAGGTGGCTGCCGATGGCGCGCGAGCCGATGCTTGCCAGCCAGGTACGATGGTCCAGGAAGCCCATGTTGTGTTTGCGCTGGGCGTGGCCGAAATCGTGCCAGTAGCCGCAGACAGGGCCAAGTTCGTCGAGAAGTCCCGGAAATTCACGCTCGGAAGGCAGTTGCTCGTAGGCATCGCGGTTTTCGATCCCAAGCCGGATGCCTTTTTCCCCAGCCGATGCGATGATCGGTTTCAAAGTTTCGATCAGTCGGCTCACGTACTCCTCGGAAGCTTCTTCCCGCTGCAGGACGCCTCTCAGCTTTTCTTCGCCGTAAGCCTTCGAGACGAACTGCCCCTCCTTGATCATTGCGATAAGGCCCTTGGTGAAGCCACGCATCGGGCCGACCGATCCGGAGTGCAGCACCACCCGCTTCGCGCCGAAGCGTTGCGCATACTCGAGTGTCTGCAGGGTTGTTTTTACGGCTCGCTGGCGGATATCCGTCCGGCTGGAGGTAAATTCGTAGCAGTCCGGCGAGTCGCTCATCACCTCGATCGGCTGGGGGCAGTAGTTGTGCAGGCTCGTGAAGTTGACGATCCCTTGCTCGGCAAATTTCAGGGCTCCCTCCATCATGGGCAGGTTCAAACCGTGGCTGAGCTCGATGTTTGTAAATCCGAGATCGACGATTTCCTTGAGCATGTCCTCGCCGTTTTGATGGCGATGGGAGTTCCAGCAGGTGGAGAGGGCGAGCATGGCTAGGTAAGTCTGTCTCGTTGGGTGAACCCAAACGAGAGCGGGAACCTGCAACGGGATGATACCTCTGGCAAGTCTGGAATCGGATCGGAATCGGCACTCCAAAAACACGAAACACCTTTTCGCGCCCCTTCGCGCGATATAGGAATGAACGACTCATGAAATATCGCACGTTTCGCGGCACCGATGTGAGGGTAAGCGAGGTTGGGTTTGGCCTCTGGACGCTATCCACGGGATGGTGGGGCACCTATACCGATGACGAAGCGGTCGCTCTCATGCGACAGGCTCTGGACCTCGGGGTGACGCTTTTCGACGCGGCGGATACCTATGGCAATGGCCGGAGCGAGGAATTGATCGCCAAGGCTTTCGAGAGGCGGAGGGACGAGATCGTGATTGCGACCAAGGTCGGCTACGATTTCGTGAACCACGGCGAGGAGCGTGGCCGCGGCCAGCGTGAGATTCCGCAGGACTTTCGCCCGGAGGCGATCCGTCGCGCGACGGATGCGGCGTTGCAGCGGTTGAAAACCGACCGCATCGACATTCTGCAACTCCACAACATCCGTATGGAGCAGACTGAGGACGGTGCGCTCTGGTCCGTGCTCGAGGATCTGCGAGCGGAAGGGAAGATCAAGGTCGCCGGTGTCGCGCTCGGGCCGGCTGTAGGTTGGCTTGGCGAAGGGGTGCAGGCGATTCGCCGGCACAATCCTGGCGTGCTCCAGCATATTTACAACCTCCTCGAGCAGCATCCCGGCGCCGCCATCCACCAGGCGGCTCGCGATGCGGGAGCGGACACGATGTTCCTCATCCGGGTGCCGCATTCCTCTGGAATGCTCGAGGGCAACTACACCGCCGATACGGTTTTTCCGCCGAATGACCATCGCAACCATCGTCCCCGCTCCTGGCTGCTCAATGGCGTGAAAAAGGTGGAGCAACTTCGCTTTCTTGAGCGGGATGGGGTACGTACGCTGGGCCAGGCGGCTTTGCTGTGGCTGCTCGCGGATGATCGCGTCGCTTCCACCCTGCCGAATATCTACAATGCCGCGCAGTTGGAAGAGTTTGCCAAAGCCCCTGATCTTCCGCCTCTTTCCACGGAGGAACTCAACCGGGTCTCGGAGCTGGTAGCGCAGAACTTTGGACTCGAGCTGGAAGAGCCGAAGTTCAAAGGGACGATGGAATTGGCGGACGCCTGAAGCATTTCCAGACGCTTTCGTGAAACGCCTTGCCCGTCTCGTCGGTCTCAGCCGCCGCCCTAAACTGCCCCCGTTCGAAGGACCGGTGCGCGTGATGGTTTTCGATTTCGACGGCACGATCGCAGATACTTTTCAGCAAGGACTGGATATCCTGAACGGCCTCGCCACGGAATTCGGCTACAAGCCGCTCGTCGGGGCCGACGTGGAAAAGGCACGCGGCATGACGACCCGGCAGGTCATGCGCTTCCTCGGCATTCCCAACCGGCGCCTGCCCGCGATTGCGAGCCGTGGCATCCGGGAACTGAGGGCAAGGATTGGCGAAGTTCAGCCGATCGCCGGAGTGCCGGAGGTTTTGAGGGCTCTGCACGCCCGCGGAATCAGGCTGGGGATTGTGACGTCGAACTCCGAGGAAAACGTCGGCATATTTCTGAAGCGCCACGATTTGGAGATATTCGAGTTCGTGCGCAGCAGTTCGCGGCTGCTTGGGAAGGCAAGGGAGATTCGGCAGGCCATGAAGAGGGACCGTTTTGGCGCGGAGGAAGTCTTGTTCGTAGGGGACGAGACGCGCGATATCGAGGCGTGTCGCCGGGCGCGGATTCGTTGCGCGGCGGTGACTTGGGGATACAACTTGAGGGAATCTCTGCTCGCTCAGGATCCCTACTGTGTTTTCGATCGTCCTGAGGAATTGCTCTCGGTCGAGTAAATCAGGATATCTCCTGATTCCGATGCCTGCGGCAGCGTTTTATCCTGCTGTATGTTTTACCTGATTTACGTGAGCAATGCGACCCACCCGCTCGCTGATCGTGAATTGGACGCGATTCTGGAGGCGAGTCGCAACGGAAACGAGCGCCTCCAAGTGACAGGACTGCTCCTCTACAAGGATGCGAGCTTCATGCAGCTACTGGAGGGAGAGGAAACGACTGTGCGCAGCCTCCTGGAAAAAATCACCTGCGACCCGCGTCACTATAACGTGACTACGCTCCAGTCTGGGGAGACGGAGAGCCGCCAGTTTCCGGATTGGTCCATGGGGTTTCGGCGGCTGGACCAGATCGAAGATCTGGTCCCCGGCTATCGCGAATTTGAAGAGCTTCGGCTCATTGAGGCGGAGTTCCGCAATGAGCCGTCTCTTTCGCTCAGGCTGCTCCGGCTCTTCAAGGATCACGTCTGAGCGCGGGCTGATTCCGCGCCTGGATTTTTACATCTTTACGGGCTCGACCTGCCAGATCTCACGGGCATATTCCGCGATCGTCCGGTCGCTCGAGAATTTGCCCATGCGGGCGGTATTCAGGATTGCCATCTTTGCCCAGGCAGCTTTGTCACGATACGCGGCGTCCACTCTTTGCTGGCACTCGCAGTAGGATGCGAAGTCAGCCAGCACAAGGAACGGGTCGCTGTAGACCAGATTGTCGTGGAGCATGCTCAGGACGCCGGGCGGTTCGTTCGGTGTGAAGTAATTCGATCCGACCCAGTCGACGACGGCACGAAGTTCTTCGTTCGCTTGATAGATCTCCTGAGGACGATAGCCTTTTTGCACGAGGGCGGTGACCTCTTCGACCGTCAGGCCAAAGATGAAGATATTCTCCGCGCCGACTTCCTCGAGGATCTCGACATTGGCGCCGTCGAGTGTGCCGATGGTGAGGGCGCCATTGAGCGAGAGCTTCATGTTGCCGGTGCCGGAGGCTTCTTTGCCGGCGGTGGAGATTTGCTCGGACAGATCCGCTGCCGGGACGATGCGCTGTGCGAGCGAGACGCGGTAGTTCGGCAGGAAGACGACTTTGATGCGGTCTTTCACCCGGGGATCTGCGTTGATGACGGCACCGACCGAATTGATCGCCTTGATGATGCACTTCGCCATGTCGTAGCCAGGGGCAGCCTTGGCGGCGAAGATGAAGACGCGGGGCGTGATATCGAGATCGGGATTCTGCAGGATACGCCGATAGAGCGCGAGAATGTGCAGCAAGTTGAGATGCTGACGCTTGTACTCGTGCAGGCGCTTGATCTGGACGTCGAAAAGGGCGTCAGGGCTCACAATCACCCCGCATTGCTCCTCGATGATCTTCGCGAGATGCACCTTGTTGGCACGCTTGATCGCCATGAACTCCTCCTGGAAGGTGGGATCGTCCGCGTAGGCTTCCAGACCGCGCAGCTTGTCGAGGTCGCGTTCCCAACCATGGCCGATTTTCGACGTGATGAGTTCGCTGAGCCCTTCGTTGCAAGAGAGGAGCCAGCGTCGAGGGGTGATGCCGTTCGTCTTGTTGTTGAACTTGCCGGGATAGAGTGCGTCGAACTCCGGGAACAAGTCGGTCTTGAGGAGCTTCGTATGCAGCGCGGCCACGCCGTTTACGGAATGGCTGCCGACGACGGCAAGATGCGCCATGCGTACCATCTGGACCTGGCCTTCCTGGATGATGGAAAGGGTCCGTTTCTTGTCCATGTCGCCCGGCCATTTGGTTTCCACCTCGTCGAGGAACTTTTTGTTGATCTCGAAGATGATCTGCAGGTGGCGAGGGATGACTTTCTGGAACAGGCCGACACTCCATTTCTCCAGAGCTTCCGGAAGCAGGGTGTGGTTCGTGTATCCCATCGTGCGCGTGACGATGGACCAGGCTTGATCCCATGGCAGGCCATGGATGTCGAACAGCAGACGCATCAGCTCCGCCACGGCGATCGCCGGGTGCGTGTCGTTGAGCTGGACGGCGACTTTATCCGGGAATGTGTTCCAGTCGCTGTTGAGCTGGAGGAATCGGCGGATGATGTCCTTCAGCGAGCAGGAGACGAAGAAATACTGCTGAATAAGACGCAACTCTTTGCCGAGCTCGGTGCTGTCGTTCGGGTAGAGAACCTTGGAAACGGTCTCGCTCTTGTTTTTCTCGGCGACGGCTTCGTCGTAACCGCCCCGATTGAAGGCGGCGAAATCGAAATCCGCGGAAGCTTTGGATTCCCAAAGGCGCAGGTAGTTCACGGTCTCCGTGCCATACCCTGGGATCGGGATGTCGTAAGGGACGCCGAGAATTTTCTTGGTTCCAGTCCAGCTCGGGACGTAGTTGCCCCGGTCATCGAAAATGTTTTCCACATGGCCATAGAGCTCGATCTCCATCGTGTGCTCGGGACGCACGATCTCCCATGGCGTGCCATAGGTCATCCAGTTGTCGGGGAGCTCGATCTGGTAACCGTTGACGAACTCCTGCTTGAAGAGACCGTATTGGTAGTGGATGCCGTAACCGACGGCCGGCAGATCGAGAGTCGCCAGGGAATCGAGGAAACAGGCGGCGAGACGGCCGAGGCCGCCATTGCCGAGGCCCATGTCGTATTCCTCATCGCGCAGGACGTCGGGATCGAGACCCATCTCCCGAATGGCCTCCTCCATTTGCTCATGGATGCCGGCGCTGTGGAGCGTGTTCGAGAACAGGCGTCCCATGAGAAACTCCAGGGAGAGGTAGTAGACGCGCTTCGGGTTCGTTTCCGCATAGCGGGCCATCGTGGAGATCATCCGCTTGATGACGACACTGAGCGCCGCCTTCGAGCTGGCGAGCCACCAATCGCGTGGAGTAGCCGTGGTCGTGTCACGCGCGAAGGTGAAGGTAAGCTGGTTCTTGATCGCAATCTTGAGACCAGGAGCTGTTTGATCGAGCGCGGGTTGGGTATCGGAAGACATGCTGGAAATGGGCTGTAGCGTGGAAGACCTCGATAAGCAAGATGCGCACCACGAAATCATTGTAACGAGATCGGAGGGTGAGCGTGAAAGTGATTTCGAAGAGAAAAATCCAAAAAAAACTGCGGTTGGTGTTATCCAACCGCAGTTTTTACTTGAGGAATCAGGAAGGGCTAATTCGAGGCCTTCTGGAACTGAATCTGGCTGTTGATCTGAGCCGAGGAACCCGAGGCGAACGATGAAACCGCACCAACGTTGAACTTCACTTTAGATCCTTTGGCCGAGAGCTTCGCTTTGACCTGCATATCGATCACGAGCGAGCCGGAGGCTGCGATTTGCGGGGTGACATATGCCCCGGATTTGATCTGAGCGGTGATGTCGGTTCCTTGATAGAGGAATTTCGCCTGCCCGTTCTTGGAAATATTGCTGGCGACAAACGCAGTCATGGTGAACGCATCGGGGCCTGCTCCCTGATTGTAAACCGTGATTTTGAAGGTCTTGGTTTTACCCGCCTTGACTTTGATCACAGAGGGAACTTGCAAAACCGGGGTGCCGGTCAGTGTCGCGAAACTCAGAACACGATTATTGTTTTGATCCGCGACGAACAAGTAGCCATCTGGAGAGGTGGAGACACCTGTGGGATTGTTCAACCCCGCTTGGGTCGTATTTGCGGAATTGGTCGAGAAAGAACTCTGGCCCAAGACCAAGCTTGCTGAGCTGGAGCTCTGCGTGAGAGATGCAGCGTTGAAGAACACGACGCGATTGTTCACAGAATCCGCCACGTAGAGGTTATCCAGCGCGTCAAAGGCCAGTCCAACTGGTCCCGCGAATTTATCAGCCGCAAATCCGCCACTGGTCGACGTGAAATTAGACTGGCCGAGGACGACCGAGGCACTGGAGCCGGAAACATAAGAGTTAGACGCCGTGAACTCGAGAACTCGGTTGCTACCACTGTCGGCAACCCAAAGATTGTCGCTGCTATCGATGGCTAAGGAAAAGGGGTTTGCACTGAATTGATTGGCGGAGGCTCCAGATGAATTCGAAAGGAAATTGGATTGGCCAATAACTCCGCTCGCGTTTGCGCCGGTTGCCAGAGAAGCGGCGCCATCGAAACGGAGAACTCGATTGTTTTGCCGGTCCATTACAAACAGCGAGCCCGAGCTGTTTACGGCTACTGCAGTGGGACCGAACATCCCAGATTGGGTGGTCGCATTCGTGGCCGACGTGACCGAGCTTTGGCCCAAAACTGCGGAGGCTGTCGGTACACCAGTAACTGTTGCTCCGTTTGCGTACCGTACGACGCGGTTATTGCCTTGATCTGCAACCCATAGGTTTCCGTTGGAGTCGACGAACGCGCTTTGAGGGCTACTGAGGCCCGTAGCGGTTGCAGCGGCCGTATTTACTGTGAAGTTCGGTTGCCCGAAAACTGCCTCCGCTGCGGTACCGCTTGCCAAAGCATTCGCTGAAGAAAAGCGAAGGATGCGATTGTTCGAAGTGTCGACAACGAATAACTTCTTCGTCGATGGGTCTAGTGCGACTGAAGCAGGTTTAAAGAAGGTCGATTGGGTCGAGGACGAGCCATTCGCGGTATAATTCGCCTGCCCGAGTACGCCGCTGGCGTTTTGACCGTTCGTATACTGTGCTTTTGCAGCAGCAGCGGTTGCCAGAAGGCTAAGGAAAATCGAGTTTGCGATGCGGGAAAATCTCATGCTGAGGGAAAAAGGGTGATGTGGAAAGGTATGGTTGAAGACGCTTCTCCAATGTGGGTCAAGCGGAATGTCCTTGGGAACGCAAAGATGGATTACACCAAGCCTAATTTCATGCGGCCAGCTTCTGAAATCATTGACTGATTCCATGGCGGATCCCAAACGAGATCCACCGCAGCGTCATCCACGCCATCGAGGATGAGCACCTTCTGGCGGGCGTCGGCGGCGATCGTTGGCCCCATGCCGCATCCTGGAGCGGTCAGGGTCATCTTTACGCGGACGTTGGTTTTGCCGGCTTCATCTTTTTCGATATCGCAATCGTAGATCAGTCCCAAATCGACTACGTTGACCGGGATTTCCGGATCAAAAACGGTTTTGAGCTGGTCCCAGACGGCTTCCTCGAGGGGGCCGGAAACGGCTTTTGTCTCGGTCTTGATTTCGCCGGGATCGATGCCCAAGGCATCGACGTCTTTCTCATCGATGCGAGCCAGGCCGGCCTGGGTGGCCACGGTATAGGTGCCCCCAAGTGATTGGGTGATAATGACGCTGGTGCCGATGGGCAGGATGATCGGGTTGCCACTCGGGATCTGGACGGCGTCGCAGTCGCGCTTGAGAATGAGTTCGCGGGAATCCATGGGTTAATCTTTTCGCAAATTGATGGTGACTTTTTTGGGGGCGTTGAGTTGATCGAACAAAGTAGTGGCGACTGGGGCCGGTGTCTCGGTTTTTGCGCCGGGATTCAGCGCATCTTTCAGCGCGCCTTCCACGAGTTGGGCACAGTGAATTTTCATCGGTGGCAGAGGGCCGAGCGGAGCGGAGAGATCTTCTCCGCTCATGGAGAGCGCTTCTTCGGCGGTTTTTCCGCGGATGAGGTCGGTCGCCATGCTGGCAACGGCGATCGCGGTCTGGCAGCCAAAGGTCTGGAATGTCGCCTTGTCGATGACTTTTCGACCGTCCTGTTCCTTGAATTTCACCCACATCCGCAACATATCGCCGCAATCTGCGCTGCCGACCGTGCCGATCGCATCGGCGTCGGTCATTTCGCCAAGGTTCTGCGGATTATTGACCGCTGCCTGGATTCTGGATTCGAGATCGTCGCTCATTCGATGGAGTAGCGGGGAAGGGAGGGATCGACCTCCAGGCTCCAGGCGTCGATACCACCACGCAGGCCCCGGACGTTCGTGAAGCCGTGGCCGGCGAAATAGGCAGCCGCATCGAGGCTGCGCGCACCCTGGTGGTCGACGAGGATGACGAGGCTGTCCTTCGGCCATTCGCCCATGATGGTCTGCAGGAGATCCTGGGTGAAGTGCTGGGCCTGTGGGATGGCGACGGCGTCGAATTCCTCGCGGGTGCGGATATCCAGCAGTCGCGTGTCGCCATCCGAGGCGAGCGCGGCGGCTGCTTCCTTCGGCTCGATGAGCATTTTGGCGTCTTCCGCACAGGCTGCCTCGACTTGGGCAAGGACCTCGACAGGGTCGAGGCCATCGTTACGAGCGCAGACTTCGGCAAAAGTTTCGTCGGGACGGAAGCCGCAACTCGAGCATCCGCCGATGTGATGCAGGCGAAAAAGGGCACGCTGGGCGCCGGGCAAGGCCTGGAGCAGCTCTTGCATGGTCGAGTCGGGCGAGATCGTGGCGGTCATGAAAGGTCAGCCTAAGCGCATTTGCGCGACAAAGCAAAGCCGCGGGTCAGGGGGCGGTTTTTCGGATGATGACCACCTTCGAGGGAGCGGAAACTTTGCCGGTGATATCCGTGGCGACAGCCGTTACGACATTTTTCCCGGGTTTGAGCTTCGCCCGGAATGACCACGCAGTGGTTCCCGTGGCCACTTTTCTCTTTTTCCCGATTTGGAGCGACACGCTCGAGATGCCGGTGTCGTCGCTTGCGGTCCCCTTGATTAGAATTTTCGTCTTTTTTGTGGTGATCTTGCGTTTCCCGCTGATGGCGACGGTCGGCGCGTCGCTGTCCGCGGTGGCGAAACGGAGGACCCGGTTGTTGTTTCGATCGCTGACCCAGAGGGTTCCGTCGTTCTGTACGAACGCGTTGGCGAATCCTCCAGCGTTCTGCGTGTCGAGTTTTTGGGGGCCCAGGTCCGGAGCGCTGCTCACGAAATCGGGCTGGCCGATGACGGCCGCCGCTGGCCGGCCGTTGTCGATCGAGGTGATATTGGCGAAGCGGATGGCGCGATTGTTACCTTGGTCGAGCACCCAGAGGTTGCTGGCGGCATCGACATAGAGTCCAGCCGGGCTCGAGATCGCGCTGGCCGAGAGGCCCGCCATGTCACTGCCGGCATTGTAGTCGGGCTGGCCGAGGATGCGCGCACCATTTGCCCCATTGGAAATTGTCGCCGCCGATGGGAAGCCCATGATGCGGTTGTTGCCGCGGTCCGCTACCCATAGGATGCCGCTGGAGTCCACCGCGACACCATCAGGTCCGTTGAAATGGAGGTTGTCGGAGCCACTGACGTTGGCCGTGAACGGCGTGCCTTGATCCTGGCCGAATTCTCCATTGGCTGCTCCGCCGGTTGTCTTTCCGACCGCGCTGTCGAAACGCAGTACGCGATTGTTATTTTTATCTGCCACCCAGAGTCGGCCTCCGGCATCGACGCATAGTCCCTCAGGGGCGCTCAGGCTCGAGGCGGTAGGTGGATTCAGCGCCGTGGCGGTCGTGGGGTCGGGCTGACCGAGGATCAAGGTGGCAGCCGCACCGCTGGCGAGATTTTGCGCCGTGGCGCCGGTGTACATCACCACGCGGTTGTGCCCTGTGTCCGCGACCCAGAGATGACCGCCCGCGTCGAGCCAGAGGGCGGTCGGAGTATCGAGTGAATCCGCCGCGGCCGCCTTGGCGGTGCCGCTGACGAAGTCGCTCTGGCCCAGGACGACCTCGGCGCTCGCGCCGCTGATCAAGGCTCCGGCGCTGGCATAGCGCAGGACCCGATTGTTGCCTGTGTCGGCTACGAAAACCCGGCCCGTTGCCGCATCGACGACGACCGAGGAGGGCGTTTTCAAGCTGCTTGTGGTCGGCGGCGTGGGCGTGATCGCACTCGTGAAATCGGTCTGTCCCAGCACGAGATTCGCGGCGGCGAAAGTTGGCACCTGTTTGCCGCCGGCCAGTCCGATGGTCATCCCGAGGGTAAGCAGAAAAAGGAATCGCGGCATCCCGCCAATGAACTTCATGCGTGGCTTCCTCGCAAGCGGCATGCCGATTCGAGGGAAAATTCAGGTCGGAAAACCGCTCGCGCTCAGGCGGACAGTCTGCATATTTTCCCGCGTGCAAAAGCCGCGCGCCATCTCCGAAGCGAAAGGAATATTCCTCATTCTCGCCGTGCTCCTCTGCGCGAGCTACTACTGGTACCGTCCGCTCGCGCTCCTGTGGGTGGCGGTGATTCTGTTCGTCCTCTATTTTTTCCGGGACCCGGATCGCGTCGCGCCGGACGACGCGAGCATCGCGGTCGCACCGGCCGACGGCCTGATCATGGCCATCGAGGACCGGCTCGAGGGCGAGGGCGGGCTCATGCAGCGCATGATTTGCATTTCGATCTTCCTGTCCGTCTTCGATGTGCATGTGAACCGCTCGCCGATCATGGGGCGCATCACGCACAGTGAGGGGAAGAAGGGTATCTTTCTGGACGCACGCGATCCGGAGAGCGCCCGGAAAAATGTGAGCCGGCTCTGGATTATTGAGGGACCGCACGTCACCGTTGCCGTTCGGCAGATCACCGGCGCCATCGCCCGCCGCATCGTTCCATGGTCGAAGGTCGGCGAGGGGCTTTCCCAAGGTCAGAAGTTTGGAATGATCCGTTTCGGCTCACGCACGGAACTCTACGTGCCGGAAGGTTCGAAGGTGCTCGTGCGGGTTGGCGAATCGGTGCGTGGCGGGGTGACACCGATGGTGGAGTTCCCAGCCGCGAATCGTCCCCCGGTCCCGGCCTAGAAAATCTACGGGCGTGATCACGGCCTCGGCGGGTTGCAGTCGGGCGGGGAAGGCTTGTCGACGCACGGGTCGTAAATCCGCTCCCTTTCGGCGCGCCGCGTGCTAGTCTGCCGTCCCAGCGATGTCTCACCAAGGGCCGAAAATCTACCTCCTGCCGAATCTGATGACGGCGGGAAACCTCTTCTGCGGATTTGCGGCGGTGCTCCGCATCATCGAGGGCAAGCTCGAGGGGCAGACCCTGCCCGACGCCGTGGCAAACGATCGATACAAGGAGGCGATTGGTTTCATTCTCGGTGCCTGTGTCTTTGACCTGCTCGATGGCCGTCTGGCTCGGCTCGGCGGGCACGAGAGCCCATTCGGGCGGGAGTTCGACTCGCTCGCCGATGTGGTTTCCTTCGGCGTTGCCCCGGCGCTGCTCGTTTACGACATCGTTCTTCACGATTTTCATAAGACGGGCTGGCTGATCGCTTTTTTCTATCTCCTCTGCGGTACGCTGCGCCTGGCCCGCTTCAATTGCATCGCGGCTGATCCGGCCTACAAGAGCGCCTCGAAAGACTTCGAAGGCTTTCCAATACCCGCGGCGGCCGGGGTTATCGCCTCGCTCACGCTATTCATGCTCTGGATCGAGGAGGGGCAGCGCACGATCGGTGCTTGGAAATTCGGTCTCCCGGCGCTGATGATTTTCCTCTCCGTCCTCATGTTCAGCCATGTGAAATATCCCAGCTTCAAGGCTGTGAACTGGCGGACCCAGCGCTCGCTTCCGGCGTTCGTCGGCTTCATCGGCGTGCTGGGGGTGACGGCGATGTTCTATCAGTGGATGCCGGCGGTTCTTTTCGTGGCGTTTCTCATTTACGGTTTCGTAAGGCCATTTGTGGGCAAGGCTCTGCGCCGCGAGATCGAGGATGAAGACGAGGGGGACACCCCGGAAGTCATCGAGACCGACAAGCGCGATGCAGCTTGATCTCAGCTTCGACCGTCCGGAGCCGGATCCCGTCGAGGAGAAGAGTGACGTGGCGCCACAGGTGCTGAGCGTCACGGAACTCACGCGAAAAATCCGCGAAACACTCGAGCGGCAGGTTGGCGAGGTGTGGGTGCGTGGAGAGATTTCCAACTATCGCCGTCAGGCTTCCGGTCACCACTATTTCACCCTGAAGGACGCTGGGAGCCAGCTCTCATGCGTGCTTTTCGCGGGAGCCGCCCGGAGTTTGCGAGGACTGCGTCTCGGTGATGGACTCCAGGTGCAGGCGCTTGGGGAGCTTACGGTTTACGAGGCGCGCGGCCAGTATCAGCTCGTCGTTCAGCTCATGCAGGAGGAAGGGCTCGGGGCCCTGCAGGCGCGTTTCGAGGCGTTGAAAGCCAGGCTCGCCGCGGAGGGGCTGTTCAATGCGGAGCGCAAGCGTCGGCTGCCGGGATTGCCCATGCGCATCGGTGTGGTCACCTCTCCGACCGGTGCCGCGATCCGCGATTTTTTGAAGGTGCTGCATCGGCGCATGCCTGCGGTCGAGGTCATCATTCACCCCGTGCGTGTGCAGGGGCGTGGCGCGGCCGGCGAGATTGCGGCCGCGGTGACGGAGTTTTCCCACCTTCAGCCTCTGGTCGATCTCATCGTGGTGACGCGTGGCGGCGGTAGCTTGGAGGATCTGTGGGAGTTCAATGAAGAAGTGGTCGCCCGTGCCATTGCGACCTCACCTATTCCGGTGGTCAGCGCGGTTGGCCATGAGATCGATTTCACCCTCTCGGATTTTGCGGCGGATTTTCGCGCGCCGACTCCGAGCGCTGCGGCGGAGTTGATTGTGCCCGATGTCGCCGAGCTGCTGGCGGGTATCGCACAGCGTGGCGCCAGAATGTTGCGTGAGTGCCAGGGAGCGATTCGCTTTCAGCGCAGCCGCCTCGCCGGGCATGAGCGCTCGGTGCTGTATCGCGAGACCTTGAGAATCCTGCGCGAACGCACGCAGCAGCTCGACTTCGCCCTGGAGTCCCTCCGTCGCGGAGCGGGACATTCGTTGCAGAGGAAAAACGATCGATTGCGTCACGCCTCCGCTGTCATCGCTGCGCATCGTCCGGCTTCTTTGCTTGCTGCCTCGCGTGGGCGGCTGGCACAGGTGGATGTGCTTCTCGGCGAGGCTGTGGCTCGAAAAATCGCGTCGCGTCGGGAGACCCTGCGGAGCGCCGTTGCCATGCTGCAGACACTCAGTCCTGACGCCACACTGGCTCGGGGGTATTCCATCACCTTCGACGGTAGAGGGGCGGTCATCCGCTCTGCGCAGGATTTGCAGTCAGGGGACGTGATCCGTTCCCGCTTCCGTGATGGGGAGGCGGATTCCGTGGTTCAGCCCAGGCGGGATTCGTAGGCTCGCAAGCAGGCGTCAACGTTTGGCAAGCGAGCGTTAGCGGCGGGCTTCCGGGTGGGGCACGGTGGCCTCATGCCAGACTTCGATAAGCGCCTTCCTGTTCCCCGCACACCCGGCCGCGGAGGGGTCGAACTGCGACCCGATCCCGTGGGAATCTTGAAGGCGTGCCGCGAGATGGGGCCGTTGTTCGTTTTGTTCCGCAACGAGGTCTGCATTTTCGGCTCCGTGGCCGAACCGCTTCGTTTTCTCGAGGCTGCGGACGTGCGCCTTGCGGTCAGTGGAGCGATCACGATGAATCTGGCGCGGCACGCCTCGTGCGCCGTGGTGGGCTATATGGAGTCGGGTCCCCGGGGCGGCTTCATCGATGCGGTGGAGTTCTGCGATCCGCAGCAAAAGGGCTTTCTGAAGCTTTGCCGCATGGACCGCACGGATCGGGGCCGCTGGCTGTCCCTGCTCGCGGATTACCATGTCGAAGCCGCTCCGGCTGCGCGCATCGCGGGCATCCGTAAGACCAATCACCTCGAGGTGCCGATCTCGGCCTGCGGCCCTGCTTCGCCGGCCGAGGCGATGCTTGATCGTTTCTTCGAGTGCGCGTTGCGGTGCGAGGCGGCGTTGGAAATTACCGCTCCGGCCAGTGGCGCGCGTGGCCGGCTGATGATCCGTCCGACGCATCGGATGCGGGCCGGGCATTGGATCGTCCTGTCTTCCGACGAGACCGCGTTCCATCTCGCACCGGGCTGCGTGAGCGAACTGCGCATCGTGACCCGGCCGCACCTCATCCAGCTCGTTCTCTTCGGGGCGGGCGGGCGCTTCGTGTCTCGCATCCTCTCCCGCGATTCCGGGCTGATTTCCCAATTTAACCACATCCTATGACCATCCCGATTTATTACGCCACCATGACCGGAAACAGCCGCGACCTCGCCGAGCGCGCGGAGCGCAAGCTCAAGTCCCTGGGCTTCGATGCCGAGGCGCGGGATCTGGTGAGCGAGTCCGCGGATTCGCTGCGCGATCAGCAAGCTGCGCTTTTTATCGTGAGCACGTGGGGCGATGGCGAGCCGCCGGACGATGCGGTCGACTACGTGGCGCGGCTCCAGAGCGACGAGCCGCTTGGGCTCGATGGGCTGCACTTCTCGGTCTGTGCGCTGGGCGACACGGGGTACGAGATCTTCTGCGGCTGCGGCAAGACGATCGACGAGCGGCTCGAGCACCATGGGGCGGCCAGGCTCACCGAGCGGGCGGATTGTGATGTCGATTTTCTCGATCTTTTCGAAACGTGGCTCGGCGCGGTGGTCGCCGCGCTGGATGCGAAACGAGTCGTCGTTTCCTAGCCGTTTCACCTTTCGGAAAAGGCCGTGGGCGCGATGTCGCCCGCGGCCTTTTTTGTGCCCGCGAGCGGAAGGAAAATTCCGGCGAAGAGATTCAGGCGATTCGGCCGGAGAGTGGCTGCACGATTTGTGGAGAAGGGGAAAAGACAATCGAGCGTTAGTTTTCCGCAAGGGGTCGTTAGCGGGAAAATCCCCGGACGGATATCCAGAGCGGCAATTCATGAAAATCAGACGCTATTCACTTCTCGCCGTCCTCTCGCTCACTGCCATGCTGGGCTCGGTCAAGGCCACCACGCTGGGCTACGATACCGATCCGCTCGGTGCGCGCGACGGTATCAATGTCGGTTATTCGCTTTGGGATGTATTTCCCGGCACGACGTCGAACTTCACCTATACGAATCCCGGAGAAAGCATTGGTGGAGGTCCGACAGGCATCTTTTCCGGTGCGCTGAAGTCCGATACGAGCGGAGGCATCCTTTTGGGCAGCAATGATCGCATGTACCAGAATCAAAATCCCTTTAGCTTCACCATCCAGGGTGGCACGGGTACCGGTGCCAGTGCGATCGTACTGCAGTTGAAGTTTACCTCTCCGAGCGTTGGCGACCCGGCGGCCTTCTTCAACCTCGCGCTGAACAACACCATCGCGCCGACGAGCGTGGCTCTTTTCGGAACCTCGGTCGAAGGGGCCAACACCTTCAACATCGTGACCTACACGTGGACAGGTCTGAATATTCCGTCGGGCGGTCAGATCAAGTTTACGATCGGCAGCGCGGCGGAGCATGTCTCGCTCGATGGCATGGCCGTCGACGTGCAGGCGGTGCCCGAGCCCGCGACCTGGATGACCCTGGCGGCCGGACTTGGCTTCCTTACGCTGGTGGCTCGGCGCCGGTTCGCCCGTTCCTAATCGACCATCAATCCCGGAGGATTGCGCCCAGGCTCGCTCGGGCAGGAGCGCAATCCTCCACCACAAAATAGCAATCGGGCGTTAGCGGCGGGGGTTCCGTCGCTGTCATTTTCATTTTATGCGCAGTCCGTTTCCTCTCTTCCTCCTGGGACTCGCCATGGCGACTGCAAACGCGGTCGCAGATTTCACCATCGACCAGCCGACGGCGGATCGGTGGATGTATCCCTTCAACTCCACCCCAGGCACTCGTCCTGCCGCGTCCGCCTTCGGGGCGGTTGGCGAGGCCGGGTTCGACGATCGCGATGGACAGATCCTCGTGCGGTTCAATACCACGTCGCTCTTTGCGGCGGGCCTCGGTGCGTCCAGCTACAACATTGGCTCCCTGAGCCTGTCTCTCACGGTCAATCTGGACAATGCATTCCAATACGACCCGACTTACGACTCCTATCGCACCCACCTTGATCCGAATGCACCTGGCTACCAGGCTGATTCCGATGCGGGAACGCCCGTGGAGTTGTTTGCGGTCGGTTATCGTAACGGTTACAGCGAGTCCACCTTCCAGGAGACCTCCCCCTTCGGCCCCAACGGCGAGGGGACGCGCAACGCCTATGCGGCGGGATTGAATCCCGGCGGCACCATGGTCGATGTCTCGAACAACGTAGCGAATGGTTTCGAAGCGGTGCCCTTCGCGATTGGGACCATCGCGGGTCTTGCACCCGGAAGTTTCGTGCCGGCGGATTCGGTGATGACCTTCAATCTTGATCTCTCGAATCCCGCGGTCGTCGCCTGGCTCCAGAGTTCGCTGAATGATGGCTATCTCGAGTTCATGGTCACTTCTTTGCAGTCCACCAGCCAGCAAGCCACGAGCGGTTTTCCTTCCTTTTACATGAAGGAAAACATCCTCAATGATCCGACGTCGAGTGATCCGACGGATCATATCGCGGCCAAGCTGTCTGGAAATATCTCCACCGTGCCGGAGCCGGGGACCATCGGCCTGCTGTTGGTGGCCGCGTGTGCGGTGGCCGGTTTGCGAGGAATACGCCATGCGTAAGAATGGCTTTACGCTCGTCGAATTGCTTGCGGTGGTGGTCATCCTTGCCATCCTCCTGTCCGCAGCCGTTGCCACGACAACGCGGTTCATCGAGAAGGGCCGCATGGGGAAGGAGATATCGGCCGCGCGTAAAATCACCTCCGCCTATCTGATGTATGCGGCTGATCACGATGGCAACCTGATGCCTGGTTACCAGAGCGAGAACGTGACGGATGCGACCGGCCAGTCCATCGAGTTTCCCGCCAACGCCCGCTACCCCTGGCGTCTCGCTTCGTATCTCGACTACGACATGCACGCGATTCTTTTCAACGGGAACGAAAACGCCCTGAAGGATCAGGTCGACTTTCACTACGCGGCCAGTGTCTCGCCGAATCTGGGGATGAACGTCACTTTCGTCGGCGGGGACTATGGATCTGGAAGCGATCTCGCACCGAGCGCAAAAGCGAACTCGAAGTATGGCGCCTTCTGTATCACGAAACTCACCCAGGCGGTGAAGCCCTCCTGGCTCATCGTCTTTGCGTCCGCCCGCCGCACGACTCACGATGTGGGATTCTATCAGGTCAAATCGCCGAGTTTCATTGCGACTCGCTGGTCCGGCGTCTGGGATCCGAAAGCGCCCGCGGAGGCCTACGGTTTCGTCGATATGCGGTATGATCGCAAGGCGGTCGCCGCCATGCTCGACGGCCATGTCGAGATGCTCGACGAGGACGGGATCCAGGACATGCGGCATTGGTCGAACCAGGCCGCGGACCAGGACAAAGACCGCTTCACCCTCCAAAAACTTTAACCAATCATGAGTACTGCCACCACCGATCTGAAAACCGCCTGGGCCGAACTGCGCCAGGCTGAACCCAAACTGCGCATCCGCGATGCCGCGGCGAAACTCGGCGTCAGCGAGGCTGAGTTGCTGGTCACGGGTGCCACCGTCACCCGCCTCCGTTCCGAATGGCCCGAGCTGCTCGATGCCTTCAAGTCGCTTGGCCGTGTCATGTGCCTCACGCGTAACGAGCACGCTGTGCACGAACGCAAGGGGCTGTTCCGCGAGATCGGTTTCTTCGGCGGCGGGGCGATGGGACAGGTGGTCGGTCCGGATATCGACCTGCGTCTGTTCCCGATGAGTTGGACCGCGGCGTTCGCCGTTCGCAAGGATGAGGAAACCGGCGCGAATGACAGTATCCAGATTTTCGGCGCGGACGGCCTCGCTCTCCACAAGGTCTTCCTGCAGGATGACAGTGACCGCGCGGCATTCGACAGGCTCGTTGCCGATTTTCAGTCCGACGAGCAGGGTTTCGTGGCTGTACCGGTCGACCCGCCCGCCGCGGACAAGCCGGATTCCGGGATCGACCGAGAGGGATTCCTTGCCGCGTTCAAGGCGATGGAGGACACGCACCATTTCTTCGGGCTGCTGCGCAAGTTTGGCGTGGGGCGCGTACAGGCGCTGCGCCTGCTCGGTGAGGAATTCGCCGTGCCCGTAAGGAACGACGTCACCACCGATCTCCTCCGCCTCGCTTCGGCGGAACAGCTGCCGATCATGATCTTTGTCGGCAATCGGGGCTGCATCCAGATCCATACTGGGGAGGTCAGCAAGATTGTCCCCTTCGGCGCCGAGTGGATCAATGTCCTCGACGATGAGTTCAACCTCCACCTGCGTGAGCCAGGCATCGCCTCCGCATGGTTGGTCCGCAAGCCGACCAAAGACGGCGTCGTGACCTCGATCGAACTCTACGACGCGGCCGGGGAAAATATCGCGTTGCTCTTCGGCAAGCGGAAGCCAGGTCAGCCGGAAGACGGAAATTGGCGCAACCTTGCGGAATCGTTGAAATGATCCGCGCAACGATTTTCGCGCTCGCGGCCAGTGCCCTTGCGCTGCAGGCCGCGCCTACTCACGTCGTGAGCCTGGGGGGCGACGTTACCGAGATCGCCTTTGCCCTCGGCAAGGGTGATGCCGTCGCTGCTGTCGACGTGACGAGCACGTATCCGGAGGCCGCCCTCAAGCTTCCCAAGGTGGGCTATGTGCGCGCATTGTCAGCCGAGGGGATCCTTGCGATGAAGCCGGATCTCATCCTGGCCAGCGGAGACGCCGGCCCGGCCGAAGCCATCGCACAACTCGAGGCCGCCGGGATTCCGATCGTGACCTTGCCGAAGGACCACACCCTTGCCGGTATTCAGAGCAAGATTCTCGCCGTGGCGGATGCGCTCGATGCCAAATCCGAGGGCGAAAAGCTCGCGGCGGCGTTCGAGGCTCAGCGTAGGGAGGTCGAGGCGGCTACGAAAGCGGCGAAGCCGGTGGCTGCGGTTTACATCATGGGGCGGCAGGACGGCACCCTGGTGGGTGCGGGCAAAGGCACCGCTGCCGATGCGATGCTCGCCGCGGCGGGCCTGACGAATGTTTTCGCGGCGGCGGAGGGCTACAAACCCGTATCGAGCGAGGTTCTGGTGGCCGAGGCCCCGGAAGTCATCGTGACGGGATCCCGCACCGTGCAGGCCTTTGGCGGGTTGGACAAACTCAAGGCCAATCCGGCCCTGAGCGCCACGGCTGCGGTGAAGAACGATCACGTGCTCGTCTACGACGATATGTATCTCCTCGGCCTTGGGCCTCGTGCGGCGCAGGCCGCGAACGAGCTATCCGCCGCGGCGCACAAGTAATATGGAAAATTCCTGGGAAGCCGGTGCGTGGGCGCCGCCCGCGGTCTCGGCTCCTCAGGACCTCCTCCGACGGACGCGCCGGCGTAGGCGCTGGCAATTTCTTGCCCTTGTCCTGCTCTTCCTGGTCACGGCGGCTGCGGCAACGTTGATCGGTCCTATGCGCATCGCTCCGGCCGATCTCGCGGCGCTCGCGATGGAGCGGATCGATGGGAAAACCGCCGGCGTCGACGCCGCGACCCGCACCGTGGTCGAGCAGATCCGCCTGCCACGCGTGGTGCTCGGTGCGCTGATCGGTGCCGCGCTGGCGATCTCCGGAGCCGCGATGCAGGGGCTCTTTCGCAACCCGCTCGCCGATCCCGGTCTCATCGGCATCTCTGCCGGGGCTGCTTTCGGTGCGGTAGGCATTATCGTCCTCGGACATCACATCCTGCCCTTGCTTCCGGGCTGGGCGGCGCCTTTTCTGCTGTCCGCCTCGGCTTTTGCCGGTTGCCTCGCGGCTACGTTGCTGATGACCCGTCTCTCGATGCACGACGGTCATCCTGTCGTGGCGACGATGCTGCTGGCTGGCGTGGCCATCAATGCGCTTGCCGGTGCCATGACGGCCTTTGTCGTTTTTCTCGCCAATGACCAGCAGGTGCGCGACGTGACCTTCTGGCTGCTCGGCAGTCTCGGTGGCGCGACCTGGCAGAAGGTCTTGATCGTCGCGCCATGCGTGGCCCTTGGTCTCGCCTTGCTGCCCCTGGTCTCCCGATCGCTCAATGCCCTGCTCCTCGGTGAATCGGAGGCCGGCCATCTCGGCTTCAATGTGAAACGCACGAAGTGGATCGCGATCACGCTCTCAACGCTCATGGTCGGGACGGCGGTGGCCTTCGCGGGAGTGATCAGTTTCGTGGGGCTCATCGTGCCCCACGCCGTTCGCCTCGTCGCGGGGCCTGACCACCGGTTTCTCATGCCCGCGTCGGCGGTGCTTGGCGCCACGTTGATGGTGGCGGCCGACCTGCTGGCGCGCTGCGTGGTGGCGCCGGCGGAGTTGCCGATCGGCATTCTCACCGCGATCATTGGAGCGCCGTTTTTCTTGTGGGTGCTCCTGCGCACCAAGGCGGCGTGGCAGCCATGATCGAGGCGCGTGGCATCAAGGTGACGCGAAAGGAGCGGCCGATTCTCGGCGGTGTCGATTTTCGTGCCGGGGCGGGAAAGGTGACGGCCATTCTTGGCGCCAATGGCGCGGGCAAATCCACCTTGCTGCGCGTATTGTGCGGCGACCTGGAGCCGGATGAGGGAGAGGTCAGGATCAGGCGATGCTTGCTGGCTGACTGGCGCCCGGGCGATCTCGCCCGGGTCCGCGCCGTGGTTCCCCAGTCGAGCGCTTTGAATTTTCCTTTCACCGTGCTGGAGGTCGTACTGCAAGGTCGTGCTCCGCATTTCGAGGGAAAGGAAGCGGGCGTCGATGAATCGGCGGCGATTGCTGCTTTGGAGGTCGTCGATCTTACCCGCCATGCCGGTCGTGACTACACTACGCTCTCAGGCGGAGAGCGTCAGCGCGTCCATCTGGCAAGGGCGATCGCTCAGATCGGCCTCGAGGGGGAGGGGCGGTGCCTGTTGCTCGACGAGCCGACCTCGAGTCTCGACCTGCGGCATCAGCACGACGTGTTGCGCGTGGTGCGGCGTTTTGCCGAGTCGGGCGGATGTGCGGTCGTTGTGCTCCATGATCTGAATCTCTGCGCGCGGTACGCAGACAAGGTCTGCCTCCTCCACTACGGGCGTGTGCTCGGGGCTGGAGATGCTGGTGCGGTGATGACCCCGGACTGGCTCGGTATCGCCTACGGCATCGCCGTGCGGCGGGACGAGATCAACGGTGCGGCTATCTATTCCGCGTAGCGGCAGTGCTACCCAAGCTATTTCCCTGTCCTGTGGCATTAAAACTTGCGCATGAGACTCAGTCTCACTAAGTCAAAGGCATGCCCGCCGCGACCGCGAGAAAGACCACCGAGATCACTGCTTCCTCATCGGAGAGAAGCAGCTTTGGGAATCTTTCCAGCGACGGTTTTCGCATCACACGCTGGGACGAAGCCAATGAGCCGGCTGGGCGGCACTGGTTCGACCCGCATGCGATCGTCCTTTGCCTGAATGTGACCGGCAGCGGTCAGTTCCATGCGGGAGGCCGGGTGACCTGTGTGGTGGAACCGGGCAGCATGGTGCTGTCGTCCTCGCCCAAGAACCGGCAGCATCTCGAGCGTTCCTCAGGAGGAAGGCACCGTTTCGTGGCCATGGAAATGCGGCGGCCCTGGGTAACCCGTTGGCTGCCGGCTGGCGCGAGCGAACTGCGGGATCCCGTGGCGCGTTTCTTGAAGGCCGGAAAGAAGGGGGAGGCTACCTGCGAAGTGCACCCGATGACGGCTCAGGTCGCCCAGCTGGCCGCGGATGTCCTCCAACCTCCGAAAGTGCCTGCTGCCTGGGCGTGCTGGCACCACGCGAAGGCTCTCGAGATGGTCTCGCACAGCATGTTCGTGAGTGAGGAAGGGGAGCTGTTTTGCGAGCGCACGAAACGCATCGGGCGCGAGCGGATCGTGAGGGTCCAGGAAATCATCATCGCCGACCTGGAGAATCCTCCTGCTCTGGCCGAGCTCGGCCGCATGGTCGGCTGCAGCCCTTTTTATCTCAGCCGCATGTTCCGCCAGGAGACCGGCGTGACGATCTCGAGCTTCCTGCGCCGCGCGCGGCTCGATCGCGCCGCGGAGCTCCTCCGGGCGGGCGAGGCGAATGTCACCGAGGCGGCAATCACCGTCGGATATTCCAGTCTCAGCCACTTCAGCAAAGCGTTCGCCGAGACCTTCGGTTGCTGTCCGTGCCTCTATGGCCGGAAGGCCTGAAAAGTTATTCACACGGAGCTGTCACGGAGATGATCGAACACCCTCGGAGCCGCATGGAATCTACCTCCGCAGCTCACCAAAAATTTGTAAATTTGTTGTTGCGACAGAACGCCACATCAGTAATATAACCGTTCCCGCACAACGTCGGGGGCACGAGCCAACCACATAGCCTGTGGTTTTTTTGTCCCCGGATCATTCCGCGGAAACTTTTCGGAGAATACAATGCCCACAATCAATCAACTGGTCCGCAAGGGACGCGCGAAAGTGACCGTTAAATCGAAGTCACCCGCACTCGTTAAGTGCCCGCAGCGCCGCGGCGTTTGCACGCAGGTCATGACCCGCACGCCGAAGAAGCCGAACTCCGCGCTTCGCAAAGTCGCCAAGGTGCGTCTCACGAACGGCCAGGAGGTCATCGCCTACATCCCTGGCGAGGGTCACAATTTGCAGGAACACTCGATCGTGCTCGTTCGTGGTGGCCGCGTTAAGGATCTTCCTGGCGT
>Ga0310811_10000573_pt1 | contig 47198 bp, 32 predicted proteins | sample YCmetagenome_FD_207642 | JGI IMG/M metagenome (GOLD analysis project Ga0310811, IMG submission 207642) | Soil microbial communities from experimental microcosm in Duke University, North Carolina, United States - YC | ecosystem: Engineered > Artificial ecosystem > Soil microcosm > Unclassified ...
TAAAGCCCGGTCCCGTCCTGTGCGAAGAGCGGCATCGGCATGAGGAATCGAATAGGCGAACCCGCGCCGGGCGCAACGCAAAAAGCCGTTCTCTTTGCAAAGCGGCCAGGTCCGGCTATGCATGATGGGACATGAACCGCGCTTTTGCCGCCCTCGTTTTCGCCGCCCTGGCCAGCTCTGCCTCGGCGCAATCCGCGCCTGATTCCGGAGGGGCACCCTCGGAAAACCGCTACGACATCGTGGCAAAGGTTTTCACGCCGTTCTTCAGCGTGCTCCTGGCCGGCGGCCAGAGCCCGAACCAGGCGGCTTCGTTCCATATGGTGATGAAGGACGTCACCGGGCGTCTGCCGAAGGATTTCAACGGGGCGACACTGGATGCCGCCGTGCAGTTCCCGAACAAGGTGAAACTCTCCGCACCGGTGCTGGGCGAGCAGGTCACTGTCTGTCGCGACGGCAAGGACGTGTGGGCCATTCCCGGAGCGAAGATGGAGTATCTCCTCAAGCAATTCGCCGGGAAGCTTCCCGCCCCTTCGAAGAAGACGGATACGCCGATCTTCCTGCCGATTACCGCGCAACAGGCGATCTTCCTGCCGGCGATGTTCACGATCGACGAGGGCAAGCAGTACGAGAATCTCAATGGCGAGCCGACCCGGGTGATCTCCGGCGGCCTGATGCCGGAACTTGCCAAGGCGACGAAGGCCAACGACTTTCGGGCCACGATGTGGGTCGCCGCAGGCTACCTGCCGCGGCAGATCAAGATCGAGCGCAGCACTTTCACCGCGACCGTCGTCATCGACGATCTGCATTTCGCGCCGAAGCTCCCGGGCAGCACCTGGAAAGTACCTGCCGGTGTGACCGATGTTTACCACACCACCCCTGACGTGCTCGAGCAGCTCCTCTTCGTCGTGATGAACTCGGTAAATCTCAAGTCCGGCGGAGCACCGCCAGCGACGGCCCCGGCCACGGAGCCCCTATCGCCTCTCTCCCCACTCGCCCCTCAGCAGCCGTAGCGGGAGAGCCTTCGAGGGTAGGAAATACGTCTGCCCTCGGAGTCGTCCGATCGGCGGTCCACTTCTTGCCAAATGACCGGAACGGGCGTATGGGAAAGCTCATGACGCGACTGCGCCAATCCCGCCGGGCTTCCACGTTCTTCGTGGTGGTTGCCCTGCTGGCATGGTTCCTGGCGTCGAACCATTGCGCGTTCGCCGGGATCGAGTCGGCCCATGTCGCGCCGCACGCGTGTTGTCACGAGGATGGCAAGAGCCCATCGCATTCATCCAATGCGGTGATGCAGTGCTGCGATACCTTCAACGTTGCGCTTCCTGCGATCGTTGCGGCGCCCCAGATCCAACTTCACGAACTTAGCCCTCTTTTAACGGAGTCGCCACGGCTCCCGGAGGTTCCGTCTGTTTCGACCAGCCTGCCCTTGGCGACGACCGGACCGCCCCGAGCGTTTGGCTTTGCGGAAATTGTTTTGAATTGCAGCCTGCTCTCGCACGCTCCACCTCGATTTGTTGCCTGAAACAACGACCGGCCAATCGCGTTTGGCCGCGCCCGTGCCTGCGTCATGGCGCATGACTCCAAATCCAAATTCAGACAATAAATGAAAAATTTACTTTTAGCTCTCACGATCGGAATCTTTGCCCTCACCGGTACCTCGCACGCGGCGGACAAGGTGACTCCCTACGCTCTCGATTACTGCGTTTACTCCGGCGACAAACTCGGCGGCATGGGGAAGCCCATCTCCGAAGTCTACGAGGGGCAGGAAATCAAATTCTGCTGCAAGGACTGCAAGAAGACCTTCGACAAGGATCCCGCCGCGGGCCTGAAGAAATATCAGGCTGCCGTCGCGTCGAAATCCTCCGGCGGTTCGAACGCCGCCCACTAAGGGCACGTCCGTCCTACAGGTAAAAATCCGGATCGCGGCGTGCTCAGGCGCGCCGCGATCCCACCTGCCGATCCGATGAAAATCGCCGCCTTGTTGCTGGCCATGTCTCTCGTTGCGGCCTGCGCCGTGCAGCCGTTGCCGGAATTGCCGCCTTCCCATCCCGCCAGCCCGTTGGCAACGGAGGCTCCCTCGCGTCCGGTCACGATGGGGCTTTCCGAGGACGAGGCTTCGCGCACGACCGCGCAATTGCTCGCCCCTGCCTCCACGCCATCCGTCGGGACGGCCCACCATCGATGACGATGAGACTTCTTTTCTCCTTTGCCGCTCTCGTGGCATGTACGGTCCTGCCCGCCGCTGCCCGGCAGGCGGGCGCGAGGCCCTCCGATGCCGAGGCGCTTTGGCAGCAGAGTGAGGCTTCGCGCGCGGAAGCCGCCGCCGTCGTGCGGAAGCTCGTGGGCAAGCCGCTCACGGTCTCCAGTGCGGTGCGGATCGCGCTTCTCAACAATCGCGGCCTGCAGGCCTCCTTCGAGGAGATCGGGATCGCGCGTGCCGATGTCCTGGAGGCGGTGACGCTTCCGAATCCCTCGATCGAGTTCGAGGTTCAGTTCCCCGTCACCGCGGGCACGCTCAATCGCTACGCCTGGGTCGTTGCCCAGGAATTCGTGCAATTGCTCATGATTCCTCTGAAGAAGCGCGTCTCCGAGGAGGCGCTGGCTGCCGCGCAGCTTCGCGTTTCCGCCCAGGTTCTGGACGTCGTTGCGCAGGTGAAGAAAGCCTATTTCCAAGTTCAGGGCGATCAGCAACTCGTCGCGCGATTGAAGACCATTCAGGACACGACCGCCACCGCCCTCGATCTTGGTCAGAAGCAATTCAAGGCGGGAAACATCACCGATCTCGCCCTGCTCCAGATGCAGGCCAGCTATGACGATGGCCGGCTCGAGATTGCCGAGGCGGAGACCGACCTCGCGGATCATCGAGAAGACCTCACCACGCTCCTCGGCCTGTGGGGTGATCAGGTCGATTGGAAAATCGAGGGGGAGCTTCCCCGGCCCGGGAAGGGGGACTTCTCGATGGAGCGGCTGGAGTCGCTGGCGGTTTCCCAGCGAGCGGACCTGCAGGCGTCACAGCGAGAGCTGACCTCGCTCGTCTCGGCGCTGGGACTCACGAAAACTTTTCGCTATGTGCCGGTGCTCGATTTTGGATTCTCGGGCGAGCGCGACATCGATGGGGCGTTGAACCTCGGTCCACAGTTCCGCGTGGAGCTGCCGATCTTCAATCAGGGACAGGCGCGCGTGGCGCGTGGCCAGGCCGAGCTCCGACGGGCGGAGGCGAAGTTCGAGGAACTGGCAGTCGGGATCCGATCCGACGTGCGCAGGAACCGTGATCGTCTGGCCCTCTTGCAGGGTCGTGCGGATTTCTACCACGACCACGTTTTGCCGGACCGCATCCGCATCGTGAATCAGATGATTCCGCAGTACAACGCGATGCAGGTCAGCCCCTACGAGCTGTTCACCGCGAAAGCGCAGGAACTCACCGCCGAGCGCGGCTACATCGCCACCTTGCGTGACTACTGGGTCACGCGCGCCGCGCTCGAGCAAGCTGTCGGCGGCACCTTGACGCCGCACTCGAACGAGGTGGCCACGATTTCGAAAAAGGAGAAAAAGCCATGAATCCAAATCTGACCCGGCGGAACTTTGTCAGCGGGAGCGCCTTGCTTGCGGGAGCCGCGGCGTTGCCCGGAATCCTGCGCGGTCAAAATGCCGCGTCCGATGCGCCGGTCGCGAAGGAATATCATTTCGACGAGGCTGATCAGCCCGTATGGACCCGGGCGCCCCTGACACCGGGCGAACCGGGGCGCGACTACCGGCCGACGGTCACGCTCAATGGCTCTACGCTGCCCTACCGCGTCGTCGGTGGCGTGAAGGTCTTCCACCTTACCTGTGAGGAGGTGGATCACGTTTTCGTTCCCCGTACGCCGGATAATGGCGAACTGCGCGCGCTGTGCTGGGGCTTCAACGGCCAGGTGCACGGACCGACGATCGAGTGCGTGGAGGGCGATCGGGTGCGGATTTATGTGACGAACAAGCTGCCTGAGGCGACGAGCCTTCACTGGCACGGTCTGATCGTGCCGAATGGCATGGATGGCGTGGGCGGCCTGAGCCAGAAGGCAATCCAGCCCGGGGAGACGTTCAAGTACGAGTTCACCGTCTGGCAGCACGGGACGTTCATGTATCACTCGCATCACGACGAGATGACCCAGATGGCGCTGGGGATGCTTGGCATGTTCATCATTCACCCGCGCGAGCGGGAGCAGGCGCCGCCGGATCGCGATTACGTCTATCTGCTCAGCGAATGGAAGATCGTGCCCGGTACCCGCCGGCCGGACCCCAGTGAGATGGTGGAGTTCAACGTTCTGACCTTGAACGCGCGCGCCTTTCCCGGCACGGCGCCGATGCTTGCCAGGCTCGGGGAGAAGGTGCGCATCCGCGTGGGCAATCTCTCCGCCATGGATCATCACCCGATGCATATCCACGGTCATGCGATGCGAGTCGTGGCCACGGATGGCGGGCCGATTCAGCCGAGCGCGCAGTGGTTCGAGAACAGCGTCATCGTTCCCGTCGGTACGACACGGACGGTGGAGTTCATAGCCAATAACCCGGGCGACTGGGCCTTCCATTGCCATATGAGCCACCACGTCATGAACCAGATGGGCCACGGCCTGCCCAATCTCACTGGCATCGAGACCGGTAAGTTGAATCGGAAGGCCAGGACTTTCCTGCCCGGCTACATGACCATGGGGCAGGATGGCATGGCGGATATGGGCGACATGGGAATGCCTGTGCCGCCGAATAGCGTGCCCATGGTCGGTGCCCCCGGGCCTTACGATTACATCACCATGGGTGGCATGTTCACGAATATCAAGGTGCGCGCGGATCTCGGCGATCTCTCCCCGGCCACAGGGCAGGACTTCGCCTATGGCGGCTGGTATGAGAACCCACCCGGGACCCAGGCGATGCTCGCCAGTGCGGAGGACATCCGCCGCGACTTGGGCGCCAGCTGAGATTTCCCGAGAGGGTGATTTTGAAATATTGCTTGCGGTTGACTGATTGGTCAATTACGGTCGCTCCCGGATGAAGCCCGAGTGTGAGACCAAATGCAAACTGCTGCGCGTGGCAATGGAGATGCTTTGGGAAAACAGCTACGGCTCGGTGAGCGTGGACGACATCTGCCGGAAGGCCGATGTGAAGAAGGGGAGCTTCTATCACTTCTTTCCGTCGAAATCCGATCTCGCGGTTGCCGCCATGGAGGCGGACTGGCAGCAGAAACGTCCGTCGCTCGATGCCTGCTTCTCGCCCCAGACTCCACCGCTCGATCGCATCGAGAATTTCTGCGAGGGCTCCTTGAAGGCGCAGGTCGATAAGAGCTCCGAATGCGGCAAGGTCTGCGGTTGCCCGATGATTACCCTTTCCGCCGAGCTCAGTACCCAGGACGAGAACATCCGTCTCAAGTCCGTGGAGTTGATGGATCGCTACGTCAGGTACCTCGAGTCCGCGATCAATGACGCGATGAAGGAAGGCTCCGTCGCCGGAGGAGACGCGAAGGCGCTCGCCCTGCAACTTTTCTCCTATTTCCAAGGGCTCCTCGTGCAGGCCAAGGTGCGCAACGACGTCGCGCCTCTGCAGGTCGCCAAGGCCGGTATGCTGCGCCTGCTCGGTTGCGGAGAGCCCGCCCTCCACGCCTGAGTTTTTTTGTCTATTTCCTAGACTGACCAGTCAATCAAACACCGACAACCCATGAGTACAACCACCAGCCACCCCGACCTCACTCAACGTCCGCCGCGCAGTCCGCGTGTCCGCCTTGGCGGTTACGCCCTGCTCGCCCGGATGCTCGACAAAGGCCGCGCGACCCTCGCCGGAAAGAACGGCCTTTATCACTACGCTTGTCCGCTCGATCAGCGCTTCCTGTCCTTTGCCGGCATCGATGCCGACAAGTTGAAGGAGCAGATCGCCCTCGGCAAAGGCGACGGCGAACTCCTCAATTGGATCACCGAAAACTCCACCACGAAGCCGCAGCCATGGGAAATCATCCAGTGGTCCTCGTGGGTCGAGAATCGCGTTCCCGATGACGTGGAGACCAAGGAATATTTCACCGGCATGCTCGCGGAATTCAGCAAGACCCGGGAGGACATTCTCACCTGGACCGACCTGCTCGATCTCGACGATCACGTAACCTTCGGCGGCTTGGCCTGATTTCCGCTCGAACTCAAAACCAATTCAACACTCACCATCACATGAACATTACCTTTGAAAATAAAGTTGTCCTGATCACCGGCGCGACGTCGGGCATCGGGAAAGTCTCTGCCCTTGCGTTTGCCGAGTCGGGAGCAAAAGTCGTTATCAGCGGACGCCGCGAAGCCGAGGGGCAGGCGGTCGTCGATGAGATCAAGGCTGCCGGGGGCGAGGCGAAATTCATCCGCGCCGATGTGGCAAAGGAAGCTGATGTGGAGGCCTTGATCGCGGGCACGCTCGCGACCTTCGGGCGTCTCGATGTCGCTTTCAACAATGCCGGCATCGAGTCTCTTGGGCCGATCCCGGATGTCAACGAGGCCGACTACCGCCGGGTCTTCGACATTAATGTCTGGGGGGTCCTTGTCTCGATGAAGCACGAGATCCCTGCGATGGTGAAGAGCGGTGGCGGGTCGATCATCAACACGAGCAGCGTGGCCGGCCATATCGGCATGGCGGGAGCCTCGATCTACATCGCCAGCAAGCACGCGGTCGAAGGCCTGACCAAGACCGCTGCCCTCGAGGTCGCCAAGCAGGGTATCCGCGTGAACTCCATTGCTCCCGGCCCGATCGTCACCGACATGCTTGACCGCTTTGCCGGCGGTCTGGAGAGCGATACGGCGAAATATCTCTCCTCGCTCGTGCCGCTCGGACGCCTCGGCGAGTCTCGCGAAATCGCACAGCCCGTCCTCTGGCTGGCTAGCGACGCATCCAGTTTCGTCAGCGGACAGAGCATTATTGTCGACGGCGGTTTGACCGTCCCGTGATCGCCTGACGGCAGCTTGAAGTAACGTGCAGCCGGGCTGGTGGGCTGGTCGGAAGACCGTGGCCGCCAGCCCGTGCTCGCATCCGGGCGGAAGTTCACGAAAGATGGAGACGATGGAAGAGCGGCATTGCTGCGGAGGCGGGCATTCCACTCCTGTGACGAAGGAATGGTTTTGCCCGATGTGCGATGGGGTGGAGTCGGATCGGCCGGGAGCTTGCCCAAAATGTGGCATGGCGCTGGAGCGGAATCCCGCCTTTCGCCGTGCCCCTGTCTATACCTGCCCGATGCATCCCGAAGTCCGGCAGGGCCATCCGGGGAATTGTCCGAAGTGTGGGATGGCGCTCGAGCCTGCGAGCGCGGGGGCGGGAGAGGAAGATGATGGGGAACTGAAGGACATGCGCCGCCGGTTCCGGATCGGCGCGGCGCTTTCTGTTCCCGTCCTGATTCTGGCGATGGGTGCGCATTTCCCGCCGATGGATGCGATCCCGATGCAAATCTCAGCCTGGGTCCAGTTCGTTCTGGCCACGCCGGTGGTGCTTTGGGCTGGTGCGCCATTTTTCGCCCGAGGCTTCCGGTCGGTCCTGACCTGGAACCTGAACATGTTCACGCTCATCGCCCTCGGTGCCGGTGCGGCGTACTTGTTCAGTGTTGTGGCCTTGCTGCTGCCGGGGATCCTTCCGCACGCGATGCGGCACGGTGGCGAGGTGCCTTTGTACTTCGAAGCGGCGGCGGGAATCATCGTGCTTGTCCTGCTGGGGCAGGTGCTCGAGTTGCGGGCTCGCGCTGGCACCGGGGCGGCAATTCGGGCGCTGCTCGGCCTTGCTCCGAAGACCGCGCATCGCCTGAGCGGAGGCGCAGAGGAAGACGTGCCGCTCGAGATCGTCCGCGTCGATGATCTGCTCCGCGTGAAGCCGGGTGAAAAGATCCCGGTGGATGGCGTGGTCACGGACGGACGCGGATCCGTCGACGAATCGATGCTCTCCGGCGAATCCGAACCGGTCGCGAAAAACGCAGGTTCCAGCGTTTCCGCAGGCACGCTCAACGGCTCCGGGAGCCTGGTGATCCGAGCGCAAAAAATCGGCGAAGAGACCGTGCTGGCGCAGATCGTGCAAATGGTCGCCGAGGCACAGCGAAGTCGAGCGCGGATCCAGCGCGTCGCTGACATGGTGTCGGCGTGGTTCGTTCCTGGGGTTGTGGCGGCGGCGCTCGCGACCTTCGTGATATGGCTTTGGCTCGGGCCCCAGCCTTCGCTTTCCTACGCACTCGCGAATGCCGTGTCCGTCCTCATCATTGCGTGCCCGTGTGCGCTTGGACTGGCGACCCCAATGTCGATCATGGTCGGGATGGGGCGGGGAGCCTCGCTCGGAGTGCTGGTCAGGAATGCCGAGGCTCTCGAGCGGCTGGAGAAAGTGGACACTGTGGTGATGGACAAGACCGGCACGCTGACCGAAGGGCGGCCCAACGTGGTCTCGATCGTCACGGCCGATGAGTTCGACGAACCGCGAGTGCTTTCCTTCGCAGGAGCTCTGGAGTCTCTGAGCGAGCATCCTCTGGCGGGAGCAGTCGTGCGCGTCGCGAAGGATCGAGGCGTTCCAACCCTCCTGGTATCGGATTTCGAATCGATCGCGGGTGAAGGGATTCGCGGCCACGTGCAAGGATCCCTTGTCATGGTGGGCGCACGATCCTTTCTCGAGAATGCGGGTGTGGCAGGGCTGGAGCATTTGCAGCCCGGCTCCGAGGCTGCGGGGCATACGGAAATATGGCTGGCGGTGGATGGCCGGGCCGCAGGCAGGATTGCCCTGACCGACGCCCTGAAGCCGGCTGCCCGCGAAGCGGTCGCGGCGCTTCATTCCTTGGGCTTGAAGGTCGTCATGCTCACCGGCGACAACCCAGAGACCGCCGCACGGATCGGCCGCGAAGCCGGAATCGACCAGATCATCGCCGGTGTGAACCCTGCCGGGAAGCAGCGACACGTCACCGATCTAAAGAAGTATGGTGGCATCGTCGCGATGGTCGGGGACGGAGTGAACGATGCTCCGGCGCTCGCGGCCGCGGATGTCGGGATCGCCATGGGCACCGGCACGGATGTCGCCATGCGGACCGCAGGAGTCACCTTGGTGAGAGGAGACCTGCGCGGAGTCGTCCAGGCGATCGCCCTCAGTCGTGCGACGATGGGAAACATCCGCCAGAATCTCGCGTTCGCATTTCTCTATAATGCGCTCGGCATTCCCCTGGCGGCTGGAGTGCTCTATCCTTCCCTTGGCCTGCTGCTGAGTCCGATCGTGGCCAGCGCCGCCATGGCCCTGAGCAGTGTCTCCGTGATCGGGAACGCGCTGCGACTGCGCCATGTGCGGCTGTAAAATTGCCGTGGTTGGTTTTGGGGGGAGTGCTCGAGGAGGGACTTGAACCCACACTCCTTGCGGAACCAGATCCTAAATCTGGCGCGTCTGCCAATTTCGCCACTCGAGCTCTGCTGGTTTGCTCTATGCCCCCCCGTTGGCGGGGTTCACGAAAAGTCGCTGTGCGACATCTATGCAAGCGCCAGGCGTCTGGCCACGCAAACCGTAGGGCGAGGTTCCTTCCGGTCGAAGATTCTCGCAAGTGCAAAGTGCGGGCGCGGCGAGTATGTGGTCAGTCCTCTGAGAAGAGATCGCGCCATTTTCACGTTACGTTTTCCCGCGGGCGGCTTTTGAGATGGCGTCCCGTTGAGGCTGCTGGCAGGATCGCGGCGATGTTTACTCCGGCTTTCCGCCGCCGCTCCGTCATGCCCGTGGAGGCGAGTCCAGACTCGCCGGTCTGGCACCGGCGTGAATTCCTCGGCCGGGCGATACTCGCCGCCGGGGCGGTCGCTCTCGCGTCTCCGCTGGATTTGCTCGCGGACAACGCCGCTGGTGGGGACCCGATTCCGAAACGGCATCGCGCCGTCGCTCATTTCATCCGGCGCTACAGCCGCCGGTATTGGGTGGGTGGCCCGGGCCGCGAAAGGGCTAGGGCCTTGCGGATCCTCGTGCGGATCGACGATATGTCGCGTCTTTCCGCCGCGCTGGCGGATATGCCCTTTGCGAGGGTGCTCGCGGGCGGAAATACGCTTTCCTTCCAGCACCGCGGGCTGGCGGTCGTCATGGAGAATGTCATGCCGCACGAGTTCTCCTCGCGGATCCATAAGATCCGGGCGACGGGGGTGACGAAAGATATCGGCGCGCCACGCTCATTCGGCTCAACTCTCTGATCTCATGGCTGATCCCTTCATTGGCGAAATTCGCATGTTCGGATTCAACTTTGCGCCCTCGGGCTGGGCTTTTTGTAACGGCCAGATCCTCCCGATCTCGGGAAACGAGGCCCTTTTCACGCTGCTGGGGACCACGTATGGGGGTAACGGGGTTACAAACTTCGGGCTGCCGAATCTCCAAAGCCGGATCCCCTTGCACCAGGGCCAGCGGAGTGGAGGACCATTCCAGACTCTCGGCCAGATGGACGGAGTCGAGCAGGTCTCTCTTTCCCTAGGGGAACTGGCTGTGCACTCGCATCCGTTGCGCACAACCTCCACGGCAGGCAACAGCCAGACTCCGGCTGCTCATTACGTGGCTCCGGATGGGGCGGGACGGATCGCGCCGTACTCGTCCACGCGGAATACCCAAATGGCGTCGCCTCTCCCGGTGGGAGGCAACCAGCCCCATGACAACATGCCGCCCTATCTCGTCGTGAATTTTTGCATCGCCCTCAACGGCATTTTTCCCAGCCGAAGCTAACCCATCGCCATGTCTGAGCCTTTTCTCGGAGAAATCCGCGCTTTCCCCTACAATTTTGCACCACGGAATTGGGCTTCGTGCGACGGTCAGCTCCTCCCGATCTCGCAGAATTCCGGTCTCTTTTCGCTCCTTGGCACGACTTACGGCGGCAATGGAGTCAGCAACTTCGCCTTGCCGGATTTGCGGGGGCGCCTGCCCATGCATGTGGGGCAGGGGAGTGGTCTCACTCCTCGGCAGCTCGGCGAAAGCAGCGGCACTGAGTCCGTGACGCTGCTTTCCTCCCAGATTCCGAATCATACGCATGCCCTCAATGCCAGTACCGGCCCGGGGTCTCTGCAGTCGCCCGCGAATGCCTATCTCGCGACAGACGCCACGGCCTCGGTCGTCAATTACTCCAGCGGTGCGAATACGCAGATGGCCGGCGACGCGATCGGTGCCAGCGGCGGCAGCCAGCCGCACGACAACATGCCGCCGTATCTCACGTTCACCTTTTGCATCGCGCTGCAGGGCGTCTTCCCGCCGCGGAGCTAGCGGTGTGATGCTCCGGTTGCGCCCGGTGACGCCGGAGGACACGCCATTCTTCCGGGAAATTTATCGGAGTCTGCGCGCGGTGGAATTTGCCGCCGCCGGCTGGCCGGAGGAAACTTTGGCGGCGTTTTTGAACGGGCAGTCGGACCTCCGGGACGCTGCCTATCGAAGCAACTATCCCGAGGCGGAGTTCTCGGTGGTGCTCTCCGATGACGAGCCGATCGGGCGCCTTTTTCTCCATCGCGGACCGGACGGCCTGCATCTCATCGACATCGCGCTCCTGCCGCCCTGGCGCGGTCTCGGTCTCGGTACGCGACTGCTCCGCGTCCTGCTCGAGGAGGCACGAGCTGGAGGGCGACCGATCGTCGCCCATGTGGAGAGCGGGAATCGCGCGCTCGCGCTTTACGAGCGTCTGGGCTTTGTTGTCACCGGCTCGCAGGGCATCTATCTGCGGATCGAGTGGCGGCCCATCTAGCCGAAAACCGCCTCGTAGTAGCAGTCGGCTCCATCTGTGCGGATGGGGACGATAAATAGCTCCATCCGGCCAAGTTTCTCATTCCAGATCCGATAGGCGCTCTGTGGAAGCACGGGGCCCGATCCGGCACGGAAGAGGATGGAAAACGGGGGGCGCAATCCGGCCGGAGGCTTCGAGGTGGAGGGGCGAACCTCGACGAGCGTGAGCGGTACTTCGGTGCTCTCGTGAAGCAGAAGGAAGCTCTCATCGAGCAGCGGCTGGAAGTCCGCGGCCGTGAGCTGCCCGAGGAGAGGTCCGCTCATGCTTTCTTCCGGCGGGCGGCGATCCAGACGCCGCCCAAGCCGAGACCCACGAGCAGGAAGGTCCCGGGCTCCGGCACGGCATAGGTCAGCGAAGCGAAGTCGAGGCCGGCGCCGTTGTTCGTCGTGTTGCCCAGGCCTCCGTAGCCGTTGGTCAGGGTGAGCGTGAAGGTGGCGGTGCCATCGATCAGGCTCGGCAGGACCGATGAAGGCAGCGTCACCGTGTAGATGTTATATTCTCCGTTAGCGCCCCCGTGTCCTTCGAAGGCTGTGTTCAAGAGGCTCGTGAGATCGACGCCGTCCACGCCGAAAAAAACGACCTGCGAGCCGGTGGCCACGGAATCGTGGTCGTAGATGCCGATCGTCGCTGCCGCCGCCTGAATGCCAGGTGTGGCCGCGTAATTGAACGTCCAGCTCTGGGAGAAATCCGGGCCGGCCACGTCGCCGCCGTAGAATTGATCGAACGGTGCCGGCTCTCCGGTGGAAGCGGTGTTGAACGCCCCGATACCGAGCAGCATCTGGCCATCCGTGAAATCCTGCTGGCCAAGCGTCACGACCATCTGGCCGCGCGCCGACAGGCACAGCGCGAAAGCCAGGGCTAGAAATACGCTCAAACCGGGACGCACTGTCATCCGCGCAGCAAATACGACCCTGGAATCGCTGTCGATTCTGGAATCCCATTCCCCGTCTCCCGCGCCGTGGCGGTCTCGTCCCGACTGGGCTTTTTTTCCGTCTGTTTTTCTTGGATGCGTCATATGATATACGACTTTGTATATCGTTAATATGCTTACGATCTTTGCAATTACAGAGTTATTTTCGATGAAACACGCCTATATCGATGGGTCCGTATAGTCGATATATACGACTTAAAAAGTCGTATATAAGGCTTGCGCTCTTGCGGGGTTTTGGATTTTTCTCGGCTTCATGTTCGTTTTCGCCGCCAAAAAATCCGTTATGTTGTCCGTCCCGAGGGCCTTGATCTTCGCCGTTGCTGCCACGGGAGGTTTTTCGAGCGGGCAGGCTGCAAACGTCTCGTGGACGGGTGGCGACGGTAGTTTTCTGGATGGCTCGAATTGGGCGGGGGGATCGTTCCCGGTAGCCGCAAACAATGGGCAGGTGTCCAACGGCGAGACCGCGACGCTGTCGTCCGGCTCGGCGACACTCACCGAGCTCTGGATCGGAAATACCGCTGCGGGGAATTTTGTTCAAACCGGCGGCACCTTGAATCTCAGCGCGGGGGTATCGGGCCGCGGCAATGGCGGCGTCGGGACGTGGACGATGACCGGCGGTACGCTCAATACCGCCGAGCTGCGGGTCGGCGGTGGGACCGGCACCGCGACCACTCCGGTGACCTCGAACGGCACGATGACAATCTCCGGCGCGAGCACGGTGGTGAACACCACGGCCTTCGTCGGTATCGGCACGAGCGGTACGGGGACGCTCACGCTGACCGATTCCGCGGTCTGGACTCACTCCGGCGACACGGTCTTCCTCATCGGCGGGGACAACAACTCGAGCGGGCAGGCCGGCGGCACGGGCACGTTGAAGATTCTCAACGGGGCGGCGCTGTCACTCACCGGCGGGGCGAATTTCTCGATCGGGCGCAATACCAGCACCACGACCACCACCGGCAACGGCACGGTGGTGATCGACGGCGGCACGGTGACGTTGAACACGGGCACGCTGAATTTCGGCTCCACCCAAGGAACCAATCAGCTCGCGGGAACCGGCACCCTCACGGTGGCCTCCGGTACGCTCACCGTTCCCAATGGAGTTCGGTTCAACCAGGGCAATGGCACCGCGAACTTCAACGGAGGCGTCACCACGATCAACGGCATCGTCAAGGTGAAGGCATCGGGGACGGGCACGGTGAATTTCAACGGCGGCACGATCAGGGCCGCGGCGGACAGTACGGACTTTGTGAGCATCAGCGGCACCACGGGTACCGGCACGATCAGTCTGAACATCCTCACCAACGGGCTGAACTTCGATACCAATGGCAATGCGGTGACGGTTGCGCAAACCCTGAGCGGCGTGGGCGGGCTGACGAAGCTCGGAGCCGGCACCCTCACGCTCTCGGTGGCGCAGGCCTATACGGGAAATACGGCCATCTCCGCCGGCACACTCTCGGTCAAGTCGGCCTTTCTGGCGGACTCGAGCGACGTCTCGATCACGTCGGGCGGCTTTTTCGATCTCGATACCGCCGGGGCGACCGACACCATTCACGCGCTCTACGTCGACGGGGTCGCCCAGGCAGCCGGGACTTACGGAGCGATCAACTCGGGTGCGACGTATGAGCGCTCCTACATCACCGGCACTGGGTTCCTGCTCGTTTCCGTGCCCGAGCCCGCGGCCTGCGGCGCCGTGGTTGCGGGGCTGCTCGGTGTGCTCGTCGTCATTCGTCGGCGTGCCGTTCGTCCTTAGCTGCTTTCCGGAAACACCACGGTCCACGCCACTCACGAGACATCCGACCTTCCCAAAAAACAACGCCTGCCTTTCCCATGAATTTTCCCGCCGCGAATTCCTTCCTCCGCGCCATTGCGCTCTCCGTGATCGCTGCCGCGTTTGCCTCGAATGCTCCGGCCGCGGAGTGGTCGGTCGCCAGTGGCGACTTCCTGCTGCCGGCGAATTGGGGAGGGACGTTTCCGACTGGCGGCTCGGCCGGCATCGACAACTCCGGCACCGCGACCCTCTCGAGCGGGTCGGCCTCGGTCGCTCAGCTCTGGGTGGGCAACGGCGCTGCGGGCACGGGCATCGGCACTTACATCCAGACCGGTGGTTCCGTCACGGTGACCTCGGGCTGTGTCTCCGGCCGGGCTGCGAATGGCAATGGCACCTGGACCATGACGGGCGGTACCCTGACCACGGGGGACTACCGCATCGGCGGAGTCAGCGGCACGGCTACGGCCTCCAGCAATTCCACCGGCACGACGACGATCACGAATGCGGGCACGGCGGTGAACTCCAGCGGCTACGTGGGCATTGGCAGTACCGGCACGGGGACGCTGACCATCTCGAACTCCGCCTCCTGGACGCATGGCGGAGCGACGGTTTTCCTGGTCGGCGGAGATAACAACGGCGCGGGGCAGGTCGGTGGCACCGGTACGGTCAACGTGACCAGCGGCGCACAGCTCGTGCTCTCGGGTGCGGCGAACCTGTCGATCGGACGCAATAGCAGCACCTCTACTGCGGGCGGCACTGGCACGGTCCTTATCGATGGCGGCACGGTCAATCTGAACACGGGCAATGTCGCGATCGGATCGACCTTCGGCGGGACGAATCAAATCGCGGGCACGGGTACGCTCACGGTCGCCGCCGGCGCCCTCGTGGCGCCCGCCGGCATCCGGCTGAACGAGGGCTCCAGCACGGTGAATTTCAACGGTGGAACGACGACCATCGGCGTCCTCGCAAAGTCGGCGGGCGGCACGGCCGTGGTAAATTTCAACGGGGGCGTCATCAAGGCCGCGGCGGCGAGTGCGGACTTCATCACCCAGGCGGCTGGAGATGGCTCGCTGAATCTCAATCTCGCTTCCGGCGGCCTCGTGCTCGATACGAACGGCTTCAGCGTCACGATCGGCCGCACGCTCACCGGCGCGGGAGGCCTGACGAAGCAGGGCTCGGGCACGCTTGTCCTCGCCGGTCCGCAGGCCTATGCGGGAAATACCACGGTTCTCGCCGGGACCTTGAGCGTCTCCACGCCCACCTTCCCGGGCAGCGGTTCGGTCGTGCTGTCGTCGGGCGCGACTCTCAACCTGAACAATGGCGGCGCCGCGAACTCCATCTACCAGCTCATCGTGGACGGTGTGGTGCAGCCCACCGGCACCTACGGTCCGGCCGGCTCGGGCGCGCAGAATGAGCGCAGCTATCTCACCGGCACGGGCACGCTGAATGTCACCAACGTTTACGTCGAGCCCACCCCGACGCCGACCCCCACGCCAACGCCGACACCGACCCCGACACCCACTCCGCCTCCCGGCGTGCGGCCGAACATCATCGTCATCCTCACGGACGACCAGGGTTGGGGGACGACCTCGGTGGCCATGGATCCCGCCGTGCCGGACTCGCGGAGTGACTTCTTCCAGACTCCGAATATCGAGCGGCTCGCCGCGAATGGCATGCGCTTCGGCCAGGCCTATGCCTCTCATTGCAACTGCTCGCCCAGCCGCGCGGCGCTCCTGACCGGGCGCTCGCCCACCGCGCTCCATCTTACGGACATCGTCGATCGCAGCAGCGGGCCGTTCTACACCGGCAACTACCTCACGCCGCCCGACCACGCGACGAAGCTCTCGACGACTGATCCGACCATTCCCGAGCTGCTCAAGCAGTACGACTCGCGCTACGTCACCGCGCTTTTTGGCAAGTGGCACCTCGCGGGCGGAGGTCCGGCGAACTACGGCTTCGACCAGTCGGACGGTCCGACCGGGAACGGCGACGGGAATTCCAACGATCCAAACGATCCGAAGCACATTTTCACGGTCACCAACCGCGCCATCAACTTCCTGAACGCGCAGGTCGCGGCTGGCAAGCCGTTCTACCTTCAGGTGTGCCACTACGGGACGCACCAGACCTGGCAGTCGACCGCTGCCTCGCTCGCGAAGTTCCAGGCTCTTCCGCGCGGCGTCCGTCACAACAACGTGCAGTACGGGGCCATGCTCTACGATTTGGATGCAGGCATCGGCCAGTTGCTCGACGCCGTGCAAGCCGCAGGTATCGCCGACAATACGTACATCATCTACACCTCGGATAACGGCACCATTCCCACCAACGACCCGGGCAACATCAACGGCCCGATCCACGGCTGGAAGGCCTCCGTCTGGGAGGGCGGCATCCGCGCGCCATTTATTGTCGAGGGGCCCGGCATTGCCGCTGGATCGGTCAGTCGCACGCCCGTCGTCGGCTACGACATCCTGCCCACGATCATGGATGTCGTCGGCGTGCCCAAGGCGAACCTGCCTCCGCTCGTGGAGGGCGGCTCGTTTAAGAACATCCTCCTCAATGGTGGCACCGGTACGGTCACTCGGCCGTCGGATTTTCTCGTGTTCCACTGGCCGCACTATCAGCTCGATTACGACAGCACGCCGGACACCTCGATCCTGGCCTCCAACGGCCTGAAGCTCCACTACTGGTGGGAGACCAACCAGGTCATGCTTTTCGATCTGAAGCACGATCTGGCCGAGAAGTACGACCTCGCCGTCAAGGACCCCGAGGACGCCGCGGCGCTCACCGCGACGCTGCAAAACTACCTCACCCAGGTTAACGCGCAGCTTCCGGTTCGCAACGCCAGCTACACCGGCCCGTCGCCAACCCCGATTCCGGCCCCGGTGGACGAACCGACGCCGACACCAACACCAACACCAACACCAACACCAACACCAACACCAACACCGACACCGACACCGACACCGACACCGACACCGACACCGACACCGACACCGACACCGACACCGACACCGACACCGACACCGACTCCGACTCCGACTCCGACTCCGACTCCGACTCCGACACCGACGCCAACGCCAACGCCAACGCCAACGCCAACGCCAACGCCAACGCCAACGCCAACGCCAACGCCAACGCCAACGCCAACGCCAGGCTCCGCGGATTCTGGAATCAATCCCGTGGGCTTTGTGATGCTGACGATCCTGGGGGCAGACGGCGGCTCGCCGGTCACCACGCTCGTGTCGCCGTCCTTCGTCCAACCGGACGTCTGGTCTGGTTCGGTCGCCACGGTCGAGGGAACGCAGGTCACTGTGGCCTCGGCGAGCTGGACGCCCGCGGCCTTCGTGGGCGCCTACTACGCGGAGATCGCCTCCGGAGAGTTCGCCGGTGCGTGGACGGACATTGCCGCCAATGCGGCGGCCAGCCTCACCACGAGCGACGATCTCACCGATCTCGTCTCACCGGGGGATGCGCTCGACATCCGGAAATTCGTCACGCTCCAGGATTTTCTTGGCGTCGACAATCGCGCCGGCCTGCATGCGGCCGCCACCCGCGATGCTGCGGACGAAGTGCGCGTCTATAATGGCCCTCTCCCTCAGGTTTATTGGTTCTACGACGGCTCGGCGGGAGGTTCCGCCGAGTGGCGGAATGCCGCCGGTCTGTCGGCCGGGACGGTCATCGTTCCGCCGGGCCAGGGCCTCGCGATCACGCGCAAGGTGCCGGGTGCGCTGACCGTGATCAGCTCCGGCACTGTGAAGCGCGGCCCGACCTATGTGGCCGTGCAAAAGGCGAACAATGTCGTCGATGCGCTCTCGCCGCTTGGTCTCAAGCTGGGGCAATCGAACCTTGCGACGGATGATCCTTCGACCGGTGTCCAATCAGGCAACTCGCCCGCCACCGCCGACGAAGTCGTCCTCTACCCTGCGTCCCAGCCGAAGGTTTACTGGCACTACGACGGATCCCAGGGCGGCAGCGCCGGCTGGTACGACACCTCGTATCAACCAGCGGACAATATCGAGATCCCGGGCGCCTCGTCGTTCGTCATCAACCGCAAGAACGGCGTCTCCTTCTTCTGGATCAAGCCCGCCGTCATTCCCTGACCGACCACACCATCATGAAAATCAAATCCTTCCTCGCCGCCGCGGTTCTCGCCTTGTGGAGCCTGGCCTCCAGTCACGCCACCAGCATCAGCCTCTCGAGCACTCCGCTCGGGCGGAATGTCGTCGACGCGGCGCTTGCCGCGCTCGCCGATGGTGATCTGGTCTGGATCGGTACCTTCTCGGATCCTGGCGCGATAGGGGGCGCCCCAGTCGTCGATCTGGCGAATGAAGCCGGATGGACGCAATTCGGCTCGTCGTTGCAGATCGGCTCGGTCTTCGGCAACCCCGGCAAGCTGATCGGCACGGATACGGATACATCCTCCGCGGCGGATTTCTTCAACGGCAAGCAGGTTTACCTGTGGGTCTTCAATGCCGCCACCGCGGAGGAGGCCACTGAGTGGGGCATCTATACAGCCACGGGTGCCTCGCCGGCCTGGACCTTTCCGACGAACGGTGGCGGCATAGGTGACCTGCTCACGCTCTCGGCCGACGCCGCGCAACTCACCGCCGTGAATGGCATCGGCTCGGTCACCGCCGACCATCTCCAGCTTGTACAAGCGATCCCCGAGCCGGGCACCAGCCTCCTCTTCGGGGCGGCTGGTCTGTTCTTCCTGCTGCTGCGCCGTCGCGGGCGCGCGACGAACTAGAACCTCAATTTTCCCATCATGCGTAATCTTCTTCTCACCACCCTGGGTGCCATTGCGGCCCTGAATCTCCCCCTCGAGCTCCGGGCTGCGGATCCCGCGCGGCCCAATATCCTGCTCATCCTCGTGGATGACATGGGGTGGGGCGACCTCGGGTGCCAGGGGAGTGAAATTTCGACCCCGAATATCGACGCCCTTGCCGCCACGGGCGTGCGTTTTCGCCAATTCTACAACGCGGCCCGATGCAGTCCGACGCGCGCCGCCCTGCTGACCGGGGCGTACACCCAGCAGGTCGCGGACAATCCCGGCGACTCGCTCCCGACCCTGCGCATCGACAATAATGCGACCATCGCCGAAGAACTGAAAGCCGCCGGGTATCGGACGTATCAGGTCGGCAAGTGGCATCTCGGCGCGGGCGCGCGGCTGCCCGAGAACCGTGGATTCCAAAACGTCTTCCGCTTTGCCAATGGGACGGCGCACAGCGCGAATAATTGGGATCAGACGGCCTACACGCTCGTCTCGCAAAACAACGAGATTCCCTTCCGCGACTATACGGCGGCGGGTCAGCAGTTCTACCAGACGACGGCGATCGGCGACTATGCGATCGATTTCATCAATCATGACCTCGCCAAGGGCGATGCGCCGTTCTTCATGTACCTGGCCTTCGGCTCGCCGCATTTCCCGCTGCAGTCCACACCGGCCCGCGCCGACGCCTACAAGGCTATCTACGAGAAAGGCTGGGATGTCCTCCGGCAGGAACGCTACGACCGGCAGCTTGCACTCGGCGTGATCGACAATCGCTACCCGCTCTCCCCGCGTGGCGGCACGACGGATCCGATCCCGGCGTGGGACACGCTCACGGCCGACCGGAAGGCGGATCTCGTGCGGCGCATGTCGCTCTACGCCGCCATGATTCAACAGGTGGACGAGAATGTCGGGCGTATCGTCTCGCGGCTGCGCGAGACCGGGCAGCTCGACAACACCCTCATCCTGTTCCTCTCCGATAACGGCGGGAACTACGAGGGGGGCACCTTCGGCGAGACGGGGGATCCCCGCACCGGCGCGGCACTGACAAACATGGGCCAGCCCGGCGCGAACGACGACATCCACTACGGCACGGGCTGGGCGAACCTCAGCAATACGCCGCTGCGTCTCTTCAAGCATTTTACCCACGAGGGTGGCATCCGCACGCCCTTCATCGCGCATTGGCCCGCGGGCTTCGACGCGCAGAATGTCTGGCGGGATGCGCCGGGCCACATCATCGACATCGAGCCGACAATCCTTGCGGCGGCGGGGGTGACGCACTCGACGACGATCAATGGCCACCCGGTTCTGCCCGAGGAAGGACGTGACCTCCTGCCCGAGATCCGAGGCGGCACGCTGCCCGACCGCTCGCTCTTCGTCGAACACGAGTCGAACCGTATGATCCGGAAGGGAGACTGGAAGCTCGTGACCAAGAATTTCTCGCTCTGGGACGGCACGTCGCCGGCGAATCAGCGCGAGCTCTATAATATGTCGCTCGACCCCGGCGAGAGCCACAACGTCGCGGGTGAGAATCCCACGCTCGTCCTTCAGCTCGTCGATGAATGGAATGCCTGGGCCACTCGTGCGCTTGTGCCCGCGGACCGGCTTTTCACCTCGCCGCCCGACAGCCCGTCGCCCGCGCCGCTCGGGACCGACCTCTTTGTCGATACCTTCGACCGGCCGGATTCGAACGACATCGATTCCTCACTTACCGGCACCTTCGGCAGCCTGGCTTCGCAGTTCAGTCCCGGTGCGACCTGGTTCGAGGGCTACGAAGGCAGCGGCACGCCGGACTCGATCCATATCGAGAACTCCATCCTCTATCTCAAATCCGGATTCGGAATGAGCGAGAACGGGCTGAATCACAACTTCATCGAGCCCGAAATCCTCGCCGCTGGTGGGTTCTCGATTTCGCTGAAGATCCTGGAGATCAACACCGACCAGACTGATCTTGCGAACCGCTACGCTGGCTTCGCCGTCGGATTGAACGCCGCGCAGGCGGCCACCGGCGCCGACATCTCCGACAACACGGGCAAGACGATCCGCGGCCGCGTCGACCGCAAGGGAACGGCGGATTGCTTCGTCGAGCTCGATCTGAACAAGAATGTGAAGGTCTGGGTGCACGGAGCCATCGTCGCGACCGTTCCCGTGGGCGCGGTCAACGGCACCCTCACCGCGACCTACTCCACGACCGGCTTCGGCACGAATGACACGGTGACCGTCTCCGTTTACTTCAACGGCCAGCTTCTGGATCTCGACCCGAATACCGCCGGAAAGACGATCTCCTTCAAATGGGACGAGGCGAACCAGAATTATCTCGCGCTCAGCGCTCGCGGCACGAACTACGTGACCGGTGACAACTTCGCGGTGCGCAAGCTGCCGATCGCCGAGACGCTCGCGCAGGAATACGCGCAACGCGCCGGGCTGCGCGAGGCGGATGGCGCCCCTTCCGCGAATGTCGATCACGATCACCTCGACAACTTCCACGAATGGGCTTTCGGCTCGAATCCCAACTTCTCCGACGACTTCGTCGCCGGCACGACGCTCGTGTTCCAGAACCTCGCCTCCGAGGGCTTCCGGTTTGCGCACCGTGCGCTCATCGATGCCGCGGCCGATGGCGTGAAGTATCATTACTATGTCTCCGACGATCTGAAGACCTGGAGCGAGGTCACGCCGACTCCGGTCTCGACCTCGGCGCTGGCGAACAGCCCCGGCTATCAGGCGGTGGAACTTCGTTTGCCCGATGCCGCGGTCGCGGGTAAAGATCGTCTGTTCCTGAAAGTGGACGCCACGCCGTGAAGTCTTTGCCTCTAAGTCTGCTTGCCGCTGCCGGTTTAACCGTCCCGCTCCTCGCCGCCGTCGAGCCGGTGAAGACTTGTTGCGAGGTCAAGCTGCCGTCCCGTTTTGCCGCGGCGAAGCCGGAATCGTCGATCGCGGAAACGTCGCAGCCGGGAGTGAAGGCGAATCGGCCAGCTGGCATGGTCTGGATTCCCGCTGGTATTTTCCGGATGGGCAGCGCCGATGCCGACGCGAGGCCGGATGAAAAGCCGGTTCACAAGGTGCAGCTCGATGGCTTCTGGATCGATGCCACGGACGTGACCAACCGCCAATTCGCCGAGTTCGTGAAAGCAACCGGCTACGTCACCACGGCCGAGCGCCCGCCGGATCTGGCCGAGATCATGAAGCAGGTTCCGCCTGGTACCCCGCCACCGCCGAAGGAAGCTCTCGTGCCGGCAGGTCTGGTTTTCCGGGCAACCTCCCAGCCGACGGCCATGAACGATGTTTCCCAGTGGTGGAGCTGGGCGCCAGGTGCGAATTGGCGCCACCCCGACGGCCCACAAAGCACGATCGACGGTCACGATGACGATCCCGTGGTGCAGGTCTCTTACGAAGACGCAAATGCCTATGCGAAGTGGGCGGGCAAACGACTGCCCACCGAAGCCGAATGGGAATACGCCGCGCGAGGTGGTGGGGAGTCGCAACGGTATTCCTGGGGGGGCGAGCCGTTGGAGAAAAACGGGAAATACAAGGCCAACACATGGCAGGGAAATTTTCCTGCCCATGACGATGGCGAGGACGGCTACGCCACGCGCTCGCCGGTGAAGAAGTTCCCCGCCAACGGCTACGGCCTCTACGACATGGCCGGCAATGTCTGGCAGTGGGTGGCGGACTGGTACCGCCCCGATTCATATCCGAAGGAAGAAGTGAAGAATCCGACCGGTCCGTCGAACAGTCACGACCCTGAGGAGCCATATGCGCCGAAGCGGGTCATCCGTGGCGGCTCATTCCTGTGCAATGCGTCCTACTGTTCAGGCTACCGGGTGAGTGCCCGCATGAAGTCCTCGCCCGACACCGGCACGAACCACATCGGCTTCCGCTGCGTGCAGTCGCTCGCGATTGATTGACCTCCAGACCCGCGATGGTCAGGTGCGAGAAGTGACGAGAGACATAGTGTCCAGTCTGCCCTCGGCACGAATGCTTCTGACGAACATGGAGAAATTGCGTTTGTAAATCGGGTCTCGTGCCGTCTCCCGTTTCAGTCTCGGGAAGATTGAGTGGTCTTATGAGGCCTCTTTGAACGGAAACACCGTAGGGGAGGTCTTGGATGGAACAAACATGGGAGTTTTTCTCCAGCGCCGATCGAAACGCGGAGGTATTTTCGCGCTCCTGGGCCTGGGTGCCTGCTGTCTTTGGACGACTCGAGCCGAGGCTCAACTGAAGATTGGTACAGTTGATGTGAGCGCCATCCTCCGCGCCTACGGCAGGATGAATGACGCGGAAGCAAAATTCACCGAAGAGATGTCGAAAATTGAAAGAGATCAGGAAGTGCGTCGGGCGCCTTTGGAGAAGGACCTAGCCGAGGTCGAGCAACTCGACAGTGAGATTGAAAATCTCAAATTGAATGAGGCCGATCGAAAGTTTCTGGTCGCCACCCGAGATCGCAAGATTGACGAAGCACGTAAACTGGATGAGATCGAAGACAGGATAGAGATCGATTCGCCACTCAGGAGATCAGCGCGGGCCGCCTACGAAAAGACGCGTGTGGCTCTTTCGGGCGAGGTGCTGGAGGAGGTAAGAAAGCTGGCTGCCGATGGGCACTATGACCTCGTCTTCGACTTATCTGTCACTCCCGGCCAATTCCCACGCATCCCGTGCTCGCCGGCTAGTGTGGATTTCACTCAGGCCGTCATCATAGCCCTCAACGTGAACCACTGAGAGGTTTCGATTTTCATCGCGTTTTCCTGGGATGGATATCCTTTAGCCGAAGGTGTAAAACGTTGCCAATCGCATCGGGGCGGCCTTGCCATCCGTCATAACGCGCGCCTGCTTCGTGAGGATGCAGCAGAGACTTTCCTGATTCAGCCGCTTGGTATTCACATGGCCGAACGTGGCGGGATGAAAGAATCGCCATCGCCCGCGACTACGGATTGGTACCCAGCCAGGAGATGGAAGGTCTGCTTAGCGGGATAGCTGCAGGGAACGAAACCCGAGGAACTGGATGCTGATCTTATTGCCGATCAGGCTGGGTTGCTCGCCGTCGGGTGTATCATCGTCCATCTTCGTTTTGCCATCGCAGGTAAAGGAGAACTCAGCGACCAGCGTGCCCAGTCTCTCCCGCCACTTCGCGCGGGCGAATTCCACCGGCTGGATCACCAGGAAATGCCCCGAGGATTGAAAGCCGCTTTCCACATCCCAAGTATCCCGCGCGGGCATCCATTCCAAGGTCTGGGGATCTCCCATCCCGCAATGAGCGTCGTCAGGATCGTAGTCCTTAATGGACTTCAAACGTGTTGCGACCTGTTGTTTCACCTCGGGATTTTTCTCCAGAAGGTCTTGGTAGAACGCTTGGACTTCCTTTGCGGGGTCAAACTTCCGGGTCGAGGACTCCTTGGTGACCTCAATGTTCCCTGCCTGTGCGGGACCGCAAAGCCAGAGGATAGAAAGGATGGCAGGTAGAAGTTTTTTCATCGCGGATCGCTGGACCATGGAACTTGGAGTGAGAATTTTAGCGCGATGGCACAAGGTCCGGCCCGCTTTTTTTGGAAAGATTCCTGCGTTGGACACTTGGAAGAAGAACCGCGAAGATCCACCAGGAGCGTGAAGAACCGCGTGCGCCGATGCCGCGAGGCGAGGCGCAATGGAAGATGCGGAAAGAGGAAGGGGTGGACTGCAGATTGGGCCGAGAATGCAGATCACAGGATCAGATTTCCGCTGCACATATTTTCAGATCTGAGTCATCGGCGGGGTGCTTCCACTTTTCCTTCGGTCGGTGGCGAATGTGGTCCATCGGTCTGAAACAAAAAAAACGCCCAGCGGGTTGCCGGGCGTTTTTTCGAAATCGCATCGCCAAGGGAAGCGCTGGAGCGCTCCCGGAGGCAAAGCTTTAACCTGTTACGAGACCGGTCCAGGAGGCGCGATCGGGGTGTAGCTGTCGTCGGCCTTGGTCACGGCCTTCGTCACGCTCTTGATCGTTCCCGCGGGGAGATCTGCTTTCTTCAGGATCTTGGTTACGTCTTTGGCCAGCTTCGAGGCATCGGCATCAGCCGTGCCGCCAGTGTTGCTGAGCTTGGTCAGGCCAGTCTTGAAATACTTGGCGGCGTTCTTCGGATCCAGCTGGGCCAGTTTCTTGACCAGCTTGCTGACCGCACTGGCCGAGGAGCCGGAGGTCGTCAGCTTCTTCAACTGGGCCGAGAGTTTGGTAATCTGCGCCTTTGTCGCGCTGCTGTTGACAGCAAAAACGTTGGAAGGAGCAGCGATGAAAAGCGAGAGGGCAGCCGCCAGAGCGAGGTGTATTTTCGTGATCATATCGGTTTTTGGGTTAGTCGTCGGTTGGTGTCGTGAGGGTATGGTCAATATACGAGTGATTCAATCGTTATTTTCTGCCTTTTGGGTAAATCTGAAATTTTTTGCAATCAACAAGCAGGCCTTGGGCCAATGTTTCCAGGGGATTTTCGCAAGGGGGGAGAGCGAAGGAAATATTCGTCAATTTTCCGACCGGAGCAAACACAATAAAGCGGGTAAGCCGGTCAGTTATGGAGATCACGGCTCCGTGGAGATAGAGCCGGTCGCTCTCCATGGCAGCGGCGCGCGGCAGAGGTGTCAATCTGGAGCGCGCCCAGGCTTGCAAATGTCACGGAATGAAATTCGCAATGCGGCCGCCAGGGGGTAGTGCTACCGTTGCCGCTCACTCCTGCACGAATGTTGCCATTTGGTCACATGCGGCCATTTGCGAGGTCGCGGGCAAGGGGTAATATCGGTCTCGGAACTCAGCATGCCTACAACTCATCTGCCCTTGGGCCCTATTCGAAGCTATCGAGCCGGATTTGGCGGCGCTGTGGTGTTCAGTGTGGACGATGTTTTTCCAGGGACTCGCGGCCGTCCCTTCGAAGCCGGAGGCGCATTCGAAAAAGGCGGACTCGGCCGCCTGCTTTGGTTGCTGAACCGACATCCGAAGCTCCACCTCACCCTGTTTACGACCCCGGACTGGCGCGAGACGACTCCTGTCCCGCGCAGTGTGCTTCAGCGAGTGCCGTGGGTGCGAGATCGGGTGTATCTGGCGCCGATTTTGCCGAAAGGAACCATGGATCTCCGCCGTCATCCGGAGTTCGTGAAATTCCTCAATAACATGCCTCGTACCGAGGTGGCGTTGCATGGGCTCCATCACGTTCATCGAGGCCGGCGCATCAGCGTGGAGTTTCAGGAGCAGGATCTGGCCACCTGCATGGCGATGATGCAGGAAGCGATCCGCATTTTTGACGAGAGCGGACTGGAGTGGTCACGCGGCCTGCAGCCGCCGGGTTGGAATCTGCCGCCGCCGCTTCACCATGCTTGCGCCGGTGTTGGTCTTCGCTGGGTGGCGTCGGCCCGGGACCTTCGCTCCCCGGTGACCCCGCATGCGATTGCGGCGGAGGGGTTCGGCCTGGAGGGGGCCAGTCTTATCTATCCCGCGCGCACGCCTGAGGGGTTGATCCATTTCACCACCAATTTTCAAGCGACGACCGCGCCGGAGCGTGCGTTTGAGATCCTGGATGCTGGAGGGATACTCTCCATAAAGGCGCACATCACTCAGTTCGTGCCCGGCCACATGCACTCCGACGGAGTGAACCGGCTTTACATGAACTATCTGGATCGGCTGTTCCTGGACATCGAGGAGCGGTACGGCGATGCCGTCGAGTGGACGACCATGGGCCGCATCGCCGAGACTGCGGCGCTGGAGGATCCGGATTGGGTCAGTGTTTGTGCGTGATCGTGCCATCCCGTGGCAGGCGAGACGCGGACGGCCGATCCGTTTCTGAATGAAAGGCCCAATCACCGGACGCTTATTCCGTCGATGGCGATATGAGCGCCTCCCTGAACTTTTCTCCGGAGTTTTTTGCTAAGTTCATAAATTCTGTTTGCTAACCGGTTTTTGGGGGCAATTCCACGGGAACGGTGGGCGATGGATATGGTCGAGGCCGTCGGTACGTCCCAGCCGCAAGGACCCCGATTCGCCCCACATCCAGTCGGGTAATTTTTCATCCGAACTCCGGCATTCTACGGACGATCTGCGCCAGGCCTTGGGTGCTTGAAAATGAGAGTTTGTCTTGAGCTCCGCTGATCACTAAGCGCCTCGGGCCGACGATTGCAGACAGTTTATCCATAGCCCTTTTGTCTCGAGAGGGTGCTTCCGGAAGGCGTCATTGTTGACGCTCTCCGGGTCATTGCTCATGGAGCGTCATTTCATACTTTGGCCAAGGTCAAGACCCCTTGGAACCACATCCGCCGCCCCCTTTGGCTTTCATGAAAACGCCTCTTAGATCGAATGCTTTTGTTCCCTTTGCCCTCCGGTTTTCCTCCGGGCGGATTCACTGACATGCGCACCCCTGTTTTGCCCGGCTCGGGGAATGATCGGTCAAATCGGCGGACCAAAGGGGGGCCTGCTTTCAAAGGGGCGTTCCGGGAGTCTTCGCGTGCGGGTGTTCGGTCGAGACAGGGAGGCGCCGCCCTGGTGGTGGTGCTGGTTCTTCTCGTCCTGATGCTGGGAATTATCCTGGCGTTCTTTTCCCAAAGCATCCTGCAAAAGCAGATCTCGAAAAACAGCGCCAACCAAGCTGCGCTGGACCTGCTGGTGCAGGGGGCGGAAAATACCATCATCGGAGATTTCAAAAGTGAAATAGCCGACGGTTCTCCGGACAATTACACCTGGACCACGGCGATCGCTGGGAAGAAGGTCACCCTCTTCAGGCCAAAGGCGCCTGTGAATGCCTCTCCCGCTCTCGGCTTCAGACCGGCCATCACGGGTGGCGAGGAGGTTGACGGTTTGGCAAATCTGATCCGGACCAGCAGCGGCTCGCGAATCTCTCCGAGTGTCCCTGTCCGATGGTCCACCATGGGGTCATCCGAGGAGGATTCGAAGGGGCGATTCATCAGCCCTTCGCGCTGGAATCTTCCGCTTTTGCTGACTCCGGCCAATCCTGGTTCACGGACCGATTTGACCCCGAGGACTCCGATCGATCCAAAGTGGATCTATGTGGATCGGACTGGGGGAACACCGACGACCTTCAGCCCAAATATGAAGTGGGCCGCTCCCGGCCAGTCCACGGGAACCGTGATCGGGCGGTATGCCTATGCGATCTACAACGAAGGCGGCCTGGCCAATGTAAATGTCGCCGGTTTCCCGGCCGCGGCCACGGCTCCTCAGAAGACGGCTCTCAGCTTCAAAAACTCCCCCGCATTCGCCGATCTGACGGTGCTCCCGGGTATGACCGCCAACCTGAATGACGCCATTTTTGGCTGGAAGAATCAGTCGGCCTCCTCCGGGGCCTACCCCGGCTATAGTACGGTGGCAATCCTCTCGCAGGTCGGCGATCCGGTGAACAGGCGCAACAAGTTCTCCGAGTTGGTGAACAACGACGTGACGGGCCTTCTCTCGGTCCCGGCGAATTCCACGGGGAGTGCGGCCTCCGACCATCGCTTCACCAGCCGCCAGCAACTGATCTCATTTCTTACGAACTCCGGGGAAGGCATCCAAAATGTGCACACCGTGCTCGAGTACCTGGGGACTTTTTCCCGGGATTTGGATCAGCCGTCACTTTGGCCGGATCCCGATCCGACCCGTCCTCGGATGACAAAAACCTTTACCGTGAATGGCAGCTATCCGGGAGGATACAACGGCGGGAACAATGCCCCGGCGGACGACCTTTCCAACGACGCCGCAAACATCAATCCGCCATTCCTGAAGATTCGAGCCGGCTCGAATTTCGACCGGGTGGATGGCAGCAGAGCCAGTCCCGGAGAACCATTGATCAAGAGACGGTTTCCCCTGAATCGTTTGGCCTGGCTGACTTACAAAGGCTATAGCGCAGACAACAAGAGTGATCCCGTCGTCAAGGCCTACACCGACGCCGGTATCCCCGCCGACTTCATCGGACGGGGGACGGAGGCCTCGGTGGAAAAGAGCTTCGGCCTTGAGTGGAAGGGCGGCAAATGGGTCTACGACATTCACAACGGCGGGTCCGGGCCCATCACCCGACTGGGCGATATCGTCGGGAGAGAGCCCGACTTTATCGAGCTGCTCAAGGCCGCCCTCTCCGTTGGTTCCAAGGCCAAGGGAAGTGGAGTCACCGGCGATCCGGTCGCCACTTACCAAATCACCCGGGATACGGCGCTCGATTTCGCCATCATTCAGATCGCGGCCAATATCATCGATCAGTTTGATCCGGACGGCTATCCGACCCAGATTCAGTTCACTTCCGGTTCGATCACGAGAACCGCGACCGGAATCGAGAATCTGCCTTACATGGCATGGTTCCTGTCCGGAGTCGTCCAGGCGATCGCCCCCAAGGACGCGACCGATTTGGGCCTGGGGGTCTCGCTCGTCATTCCGGTGATCTGGAACCCCCATACCAAGAGCAGCCCGCTGGGGTCCCCGTATCCAAATAACCTCCGCTATGCCGCCGTCAGCACCGATCCGGAAGGGGGAAATTCCAGAATCCCTCAGATGCTGGCCAAGGACACGGCCTCGAGCGCCCAGGCGGTGATCTCACCCGGCACAGCATGGACGGAGGATAATACCGCCATCGAGTTCTCTGCGAACGACGCATCACGCATGCTCTTTCGGGAGCCGACCATGTTGTACGAGGCCGGAAAGCCCGCGGGAAGCGGCCTGCGTCTTGCGGATACCAACACGCTTGCTTCGTTGAAGGAGACCTACGTCGGGACCGCCCATTCCGGCCGGGTCGTGGGAACGAACAGCGGCCTCCCCGACGCCTTCGATCCGGGGTCAAACCCGGCTTCCGGGAAATACGTCGGGCTCTATGGGGGGCAGTACCCGCTGGCCTTCATGAAGCCGAGTACCACGGTTCCACCCGGCTCCGGCACCTTGACCTACTACAATCAGGTCGTAGGGGTATCGCACCCTTTTCCGACCAGCCGGCTCCAATATCAAAACAGTTCCGGAACCTGGGTCACTTATGACGAGTGCTACACCTACGAGCCTTTCTTCACGACGAGTTTTGTAGGAGGGCAGAAAAGCTCGTTCGAGTTCGAGGATCGTTTCGCCACGATCGGGTTCGACCCGAGAACATCCCGGTGGGGCGTGACCAATCGGCAGGGGTTTGCCGGAGACCTGAATCGCAAGGTCAATCAGATCCAACTCGACGCCACGAATCACATTCTTTCGACGTTGCGTCCCAGCGACGCAGATCCCAGTCGTGCCAATAATTTCGAGCTCTTCACGAACGCGGCCAATCCGTTGGACACCGCGGGATGGAACTACCAGAGCGGCCAATTGCGTCACGGGCTGTTCACGCAAAACAGCCGGAAGACAGTCGGAAGCCACTTTTACACCGACCCGGATGGTGTCGTGAGGAGGGCCATGGCGGCGTTTGCCTCCCCCGGCAGTGCGGTCGGGTATCCAATGGCCCTGGCCTATTACGCGAGCACAACGCTCCCAAAGAAGGATCCCAACGGGGATAACCGCCCGATCATGCTGAATCGTCCGTTTCGGTCGGTTGCAGAGCTGGGTTGCGTGTTCTCGGGAACTCCTTGGAAGAACCTCGATATGTCCACTCCGGAGAGCGGCGATGCCGGATTGCTGGATGTTTTCACGATCGCCGATGATTCCCGCCCGGACCCATTGGTGGCCGGGAAGATCGATCTGAATACCCGGCAATGGCCGGTTCTCCAGGCCCTGTTGAAAGGCGCCTATCGGGACGAATACGATCCATCGGACGGCTCGTGGATCTCGGAAGCCGAAGCAAAAGTCATCGCCAAGAAGCTGGTGGACCGGACTGCGGCCGATTCCAGCGCGGGGTTGAACAAAGGGCCGCTGGCAAACCTCTCGGAGGTCGTTGGCAGATACGTGAAGGGATATACCAATCCGGCCACCGGGGAGGCTTACGACGGTCTTATCAGCGATATCGCCGTAGGATCGTCCCGGAATGACATAGTCCAACGATTTGTGGAAGCGGTCACCAGAGCCCTGGCAGGCGGGGGGACCACCCGGGTCTGGAATGTGATGATCGACGTCATCGCGCAAACCGGGCGCTTTCCGAGCAATGCCGACAACTTCAAGGACTTCGTGATCGATGGGGAGCGGCGATATTGGATCCACCTCGCGATCGACCGCTACACCGGCGAGGTGATCGACCGGCAAGTTGAACTCGTCCAGGAATGAAGAGTTTTCTCAAAATCGCGTTGTGTTCCGTGGCCTGGCTCAGCCTCCTGCATGGCGCCGAACAGGCCGCCCTCGAGAAGGCCGCCCTTCCTGAAGGCCCCCTTTTGAACCGGGCTCCCAATTTCTCGGAGTGGACGATTTCCTACAAGTACCCGAAAGACACGGAAGAGAAGGATGCAGTCTTTTCCCCGGTGGATCTGGGTGGCATGGCTCCGAAGCCGCGGAGAGTCACCGTGACCAAGACTGGAAAAGTGGTCCATGAGGTCACGATCGATGTCTCCGGAGGGAAAACGGAGAAATGGTCCGACGGGAAGCGGCAGGTCATCGAACTGCCTGGGGGAAAGGATACGCAAATCATCGAGACCATGGGCGGCCCATTCGCCATCCTCGGCACGAATTTCAACGCCGGGGATTTCCAGGGCCTGGATTGGATCACGCGCGAGAATTACAAGGGGATCTATGGGAAGACCTATCTCGTCTTCGAGCGGGAGAGCCCCCACGAGACCGCCTACATCGATTTGAAGACGCGACTGCCCGTGCAAATCGTGGGAGACGCCGACCGGAGGAGATACAAGTTCGCGGAGACCCCTCCAGCCCAGCAAACCATGGCGGAGAGCTTCCAGAAGACCCTCGACAAGCAGGACAAGGATACGAAGGCTCTATCGAGGCAGGAGGCTCGCCCCTAGCTCCGGTCGGGCAATCTCTTCATGGAGCGGACTACAGTTGCCACCAGTTGAAGTTCACGCCGGGCCCCTCGAAGACAACGCGCACGGTGTTGTAAGAGTTGCTGTAGGTCCCCAGTGGCCCGAAGTCGAACGTGGTCCAGGTCTGCCACCCCCCAGTATTAGGCAGCGTCTTCGATGGATAGGTCACTCCATTGATCACGAAATGTGCCTTGCAGGTGGCAACGGTGGTGGCTACCCGGATCAGGAAATGCGGCGATCCGGTGATGGGCACGCCCTGCCATTCGAACCATTCGTTCGTTTGCATGTGGCCGACGTCCCATCCCCCTCCGGTATCGCTGCAGGTCTCGACCTGGATCGCTCCATTGCGAAAAGCGCCGGTTCCACCGGCTGCGCTGCCAAAGGTGTCGCAGCCCTCGGCTTCGAATTTCATGTTCGCCGGGAAGGGGGTCCGGCTGTAACGCCGCAATAGAGCGATGCGCTGGTTCGGGTAGTCATACCCCGTGTCGGTGTAGGAGAGCGCGCCGCCGCCGGGGCTGAGATTCCGCACCCGGAGGAAGGCCGCCGTCTCCGAGTAGTCGGTGAAGCCCTCGCACAGGGTAAGGAGGGCACCGGCTCCCACTGTGGCCGCCAGTGCGTTGTTGAGTGTGGTCCCGTGGTTGGGATCCATGTAGTTCGCTTCGGTTGGCTTGTGAAAGGATGGGGCCAGCGCGCCGATCTTGACGTTGTTGAACGTCATCAGGGTCGAGGCCTGTCCGGGCGGGATGAACCAGTTGTGCTTGCCGTCTGCGATGCCTGCATTGTTGCAGGTCGTGTCGTTTCCGAAGGCATCCGCCGGCAGGATGATAAAGGGATTGAAACCGAAATCCGCCTGGCATTTCTGACGCACGTATTGGATCGCCCGGGAGAAATTTCCCTGCATGTTCGAAATGAAGACACTATTGCCGGTCCAGATAATGATGACGGGGCGGCCGTTGATCTTGAATCGATTGGCGTCGGGGACGGTCTGGAAGAAAAGCTTGTAGTTCCAGTCGTAGATATACCGCCAGTTGTTCTGATCGCTGATATCGAATTTGAAGGCCGTGTTCCAGCCGTGGCCAGTTGCCTGACTGTTTTGAGCGACCCAGGAGGTGGCGTTGTCGTCGAAGATCGCGAGTTTCGTCACGTTGCCCTGGTTGTTGAGAGCCGTGACGAAGGGAGCGATATTGGCCGGATTTTTGGAGGTATTCGGCTGAGAGCCTTCGAGGTTGGGACAGACGAAATCCACCCCGCTTTGTTTGAGTTGAGCCGCCAATTCGTTCCAGGTCGCATTGGGATCCGTGGAGACCGGATTGTAGAGCGGGAAATTCCTGAGAGTCGTGTCGTAGGGGCCAGTCAAAGTGGGACTGTAGTCGTACCCGAGAGTCACACCGAGATATTGAGCCGATGCCGACTTGGGCAATGAACAGGCGATGATCGCCGAGGACAGGAAGATGCCTGCCCTCTTACCGAGGGGGGATTTCATAGTTCTAGGGGGAGGGGGGTGTTAATAAGTCACATCAAGTCGTCGGAGGGAAAATGGCCGATTTCGCCGTCTTTCCCCCCTCGACGGGAACGGCTCTGTCAATTCAGAGCCGTGCGCCTGCGGATCATGAACGCTCCGCCGAGAGCGACGGCCAGAAATGCCAGGGTGGAGGGCTCCGGAACCGCGCCTACTTCCAGGGCGGTGGTGGCGAACTGAATTGCGTCGAATTGGGCGCCGGCACTGCCGCTGCCGATCCGGATCTGGCTGATGTTGGTCAGGTCGAAGCCGGAGAGAGTTGCCGCAGGAGTCCCGCCGATATCGACGGTCGTACCGTTGACATTTCCCACCCAAAGAGTGGCGGTCCAACTGCTGGTCAGATCCGCACGGGTGAGGTGAATGACCCCTCGTTTCATACCACCGGCGGACAGGTACGAGGAGACAGTGCTGCCTTGAGAGCTCTTTGGTGACGGGGAGTATTTGACCATTCCCCAAACATCTCCCCCGAAGTCTCCAGAGGAGCTTCCGATAAAGAATTGCTCGGCGTTGGAGCTATTGAAAAGAGAGAAGCCGGTATAGTTGCCCGGGTTGCGGCCATAATCGAACCCGATCCACATATCCGTATAAGTGGCGAAGAAATCCGTGGAGCTTAGACTGCGGAATGCGTTCCCGGAGCCAATTGCCACGCCCGAGGTGATATTATAGCTTCCACCCGTCCAGGCGGCGGAAAATCCGGTTCCGCCATTTTGGCCTGCAAGAGCGCCGTCAGCGTAACCAAAACTCTCGTCGACCAGGATCGTGGCCTGCGACGAGGCGACGGTGAGCACAACCGAAAGCAAGGGGATTAGTCGAAAAAGAGGGGAGAAATTTTTCATTTGGTACAACTTAAGCGCCTGAGAAATCGTGGGAAAGTCGCCACAATCGGTACATTTTCTCTGTACGTCGTTGTGGCTGAGCCCATTTTTTAAAATTGATACCTCCCGCGAACCAACGGACGGTGAGATGGCCGGTTCGTGACCCGGAGAGATTCCATACAAGGTCAAACCGAGGTATAATAAGGTGCTGGCGAGCTTTTTCTTATTTCCGATAAATCGGAGGAAAAGTTGGGCTGGCGGCTCTTTTTCATAGTCCATTTCGAGGATTGTACCGGTCGTGGTGACTTGACGTTAAGCAGGAGGTGACGAGTATCTGGGCATGCAATGTGTCGTCAGAGTGCGACATATCCCCCTTCTTAATCAGATTACCATCCCCCTTTGTGAAAGCTGTGTTTCCTGGTTCGCGGGTAACGAATAATTTTCGATTGCCACAGCGAGCGCAAAAATCGGGACAAATACATTGGCAGTCCTGGATACTAATGAATCAGAAAGCGTGGAGCTTAGGATTCGTGATTTGTCACGCGGGGCGGGAAAGGTTTCTGAGGTGTACTAATTTTTATTTGTAATTGCGATGAATAGACTTCTCTTCCAAGGAATCCTAGCCTGTGCTTTCTGTTTTGCGGAGGTAGCCGCAGGTGCCTTCACTCCGCTTACTCCGGATCAACTTGTCTTCGTCAATGTGGACCATGCTCCGGTGGGGGCGGTATCAACGCTTGCTTACGGAAGCAAAGGGGATAAATGCGGCCTTGGAACCTCAAGTGCAAGGTACCCATTTCCCAATGGTGGCGGGGGAGTGCTTATAGGGGTGGGGGATGGTACCGGGCTGAAGGTCATGCCTTTTCTGGCTGCGGCCAGCTCGGCATCCTCTTCGGCTTCCTTTTTTGCCGACGGGGATATCCAGCGGACTCTCGGTCCGGGCACGGACAGATGGTCCGCGCAGGCCGGGCTGCTCTCGTGGACGCACTACACTCCCTCCTGGAAGATGCTCCAGCTGAATACGGCCACCACGCTGGAGAAAAAGCGCTTTTTCCTTCCCGCGACCTGGATGGTCTTTACGGTCAACAACACGACTTCGTCGGCGAAGGATTTCTATTTTGGACTTCCGGCCAATGCCTCCGCGCAGACGTTTTCCGGAGGCGCCTATGAAGGTTTCGTCTCAGGTGAGGCGGCGTTCGCGATCAGGGCGGGTGCGGCCGAACTGCTTTCGGGGACCGCCCTGACGGCTGCTTTGAGCGGTATGTCCACCGGGTTCGCGTTTCATCTGCAGGTGCCGCCGGGGCAGAGTCGCAGTCTCACCGTGGCCGTGGCCTACTATCGGAACGGTGTCGTCGATACCCGGGTCAATGCCTCCTATTACTACAAAAAACTCTTCGGTGGGTTGGACGATGTCGTCGATTTCGCGATGGGTCTTCTCCCGGATGTGCTCACGCGCTGTCAGCAGCTGTCCGATGCGATGAGTGGCGCGGGCTTGAATGTTTACCGGCAGTTTCTCGCGAGTGACGCCCTCCACAGCTACCAGGCAAGCACGCTATGTCTGGCCGACCCGGCGGGTGGCATTTACTGGCGCGAGCTCGAAGGCGACTACCAGTACATCAACACCTTCGACCTGACCGTGGATCACGCCTTCTACGATTCCGTCATGCATCCGTGGGCGCTCGGCAATGTCCTGGATACTTACGCCGGTGTCGCGACCACGGACGGTCCCTATACTTACGATCATCCACTCTACAACCCCTCCACACAGGCGCAGGTTTCGGCCACTGGCTTCTCATTCCATCACGATATGGGCCAGGGGCTCACCACGGCTGCTCCGGACAAAGATCCCACGAGCTACGAGTCCTCGTTCTCCTACATGTCGCAGGAGCAATTGCAGAACTACATCCTCTGTGCCGGACTGTACTGGAAGCGCAGCGGTGATAATGCGTGGCTGACGAGCCACGCCCCCCTGCTCGCGAACTGCTTCCAATCCATGCTGCTGCGCGATGACGTCAACGCGGGCAGCCGGGATGGCATCACGAGTTTCATCAACATGCGTGACAGCACGCACAAGGAAATCACGACCTACGATTCGCTCGACGCCTCGCTTCGACAGCCGGACCAGAGCGGGCGCACGACCGTCCGGAGCTGGTCTGCCTATCTCGCCTTTCAAGCCATGTTCACCCAGTTGGGCGACACGACGAATGCCACCGCCGCGGGCAATATGGCCGCCCTTTGCGCGTCCACCATAGCCAGCAAATGGAACACCTATCGCTCCAGCCCGGGGTATATCCCCGCGTTTCTGGACGGCTCGAATACCGCCGCCACGATCCCGACCATCGAGGGGCTTGCCTTTCCGCAGCAGATGGGGCTCACGTCGGCCGTAAGCCTTTCCGGTCCTTACGCGACGATGCTGCAGGACCTGAAAAACCACATGACGAACATCCTGGTTTCCGGTCGATGCCTCGACTCGACGAGCGGAGCCTGGAAGCTCACCACTGGCAGCACGAATACCTGGCAGAGCAAGGTCTATCTCTGCCAGTTCATCGCGGAGAAAGTGCTGGGGATGACCGGCAACACCGTGACCGGCACCGTTGATCAGATTCATGCGACGATTCAGCTCCAGGAGGCGCCCACGCAGGGGTGGTCCGATCAGCTCAACAGCACGGGCAGCGTGCTCGCCACGCAGAGCCTGCACTACCCGCGCGGAATCACCAGCAGCCTCTGGTGGTTGTCGCCGGAGACAAACCCTGATTTTCCCAGCCCGTCCGCGGCGCCATTGGCTCCGGGGGCGGTAACGGCGAGAGGCGAGAACGGGCGGGTGATTTTGAATTGGGATTCTCCCGGACTGGCTACGAGCTTTACCGTGCAGCGGGCGATCTCTGCCGGGGGGCCTTACACGACGCTGGCTACCGACGTGACCGGAGCCAGTTTTATCGACTACTCCGTGACGGCCAGCGGCACCTACTACTACACCGTATCGGCGGTGAATGCCCAAGGTACCGGCTCGCCGTCCTCGCCGGTGGCGATTCCGGTCACCGCCGGGCAACTCCCTGCTTTCTGGTCGGGGATGGATATCGGAGCCACCGGCGTGGCTGGAGGAGAGAACTTCTCCCGTGCCGGCAATGCCTTCGGGCTCGTTGCCTCCGGATCTGACATCTATGGCACGGCGGATGGATTTCACTTCGTCTCGATCGCTGCATCCGGCGACCTCAAGATCATTGCGCGCGTTTCCACGCTGCAGAATACCGATCCCTCGGCCAAGGCGGGAGTGATGATTCGCGAGTCCGCTGCCGCCGGCAGTATCAATGCCGCCGTGGTGGTGACTCCGGGTCACGGGGTCTCGCTTCAGTGGCGCTCCTCCACGGATGGGAGCACGAGTTCGGCGTCGAACGGAGCTTCGTTACTCGCCGCGCCATGTTACGTCATGCTCACACGCAGCGGGAATACCTTCTCTGGCTATCAGTCGTCCGACGGACAGACCTGGTCGGCTGTAGGTTCGGCGACGATCGGTATGGCTTCGAATGTCCTGCTCGGTGTGGCGGCGACGAGTCACAACAATGCCGTGACGACCAGAGCCATGATCGACAATGTTCTGCTCAGCGTTCTGCCGTCGGGCTGGAGCGCGCAGGATATTGGTGCTCCGGCGCTGACCGGCAGTACCTACTATTCCCCCGATGGCAGCTTCACGGTTACTGGTGCCGGGGCTGATATCTCAGGATCAAGTGATTCCTTCCAATATGCCTACCGGTCCTTCAACGGGAGCTTCACCGTGATCACCCGGGTCGAAGCGGTGACGAATACCAACGAATGGGCGAAGGCCGGATTGATGGTTCGTAGTTCGACCGCTGCCGGAGCACCGAATGTCGCGGTCGTGATCACTCCGCTCCGAGGCGTATCCATGCAATGGCGCACCACGACCGGCGGAGGGACGACATACACTCCGAATCCCTATGTGGGCGGCATTACGGCGCCCTACCTCCTGCGGCTCGATCGCAAGGGCAACGTTTTTACCACATCGCGATCCGCGGATGGCGTTGCGTGGACGGCGTTGAGTTCGACGACGGTATCCATGGGAACGACTGTTCTCGTAGGACTGGCGGTCACCAGCCACAACACCGGCCAGCTCAATACGTCCGTGCTGGGCGATATCGCGATTGTTTCCGCGGCGACCCAAGCCTGGCGTGAGGCTCACTTCTCCGCCGCGGATCTCGCGGACCCATCGAAAGAAGCGACGGTCTGGGGAGATCTGGCGGATCCGGATGGAGATCAAGCCATCAACCTGGAGGAATTCGGCGAGAACGGAGATCCGGGTTCCGCGGCTTCCGTGCCTCATCCCGCGATTGCCGTTTCAGGCAATCAGCTCACCATGAGGTATACCCGGCTCAAAGCCGCCATGGCGGATTTGAGTTTTCAATCCCAAGGCGCAAAGAGTCTGGCGGGTCCATGGAGCTCGACGGGAGTGACCGAGCAGATCCTGAGTGACGATGGTACGGTCCAGGATGTCCTCGCGAGCACTCCCATGGACGGCGATAGCAAATTCCTGCGTTTGAAAATCAGTCGATAGCGGACCCGTTTGGATGGCGGAGAGATCCTCACGGCCGTGCTGCGGGTTCGGCCCTGGGGGACTTCTAAAACGATGCTGCTATTTTTCCGTCATTCAGGCTTAGCGAACTCTGATCGTGTACCGATCATGGCGACTTGCTGGCTTTCGATTTTTCCAAATATTCTTTGACGTCGGATTGATTTTTTACCGCAGTCCGATTTTTTAAAAATCCCCCCAATCCCCCCCTATGAAATATGCCGCTATCGCTGGTGTCAGGATCCCTGTATCCTTCCCTCTAACTCGTGCACGCGCGACGTTAGGATTATTTGTCTCAAGTATGCTTGCGGTGGGAGCGACCGCATTAGGTGCCGTCCCCACTGCGGATACGACCTTGCAAGCACCCATTCAGGGTTATATGCCAATCTTTAGTCCGCTCTGTGGCTATGAAGTTGGCGAGGTCAATGTCACGGATCCTAATAAGGATATGCCGGTTTTTGGCCCTTATGAATCTTCCACGGACGCATGGTGGGACAATCTGGTGGCAGAGTTGCTGCAAGCGCGTATTTCGAACGTCTCCTTTGCGACCCGCGGGACGATGACGACCAGCCCTGGCGACATGACCGGCCCGGGAAATATGAATCCGCGCCGGTTGCAGCAGTTCATCGATGCCTTGAACCGGGCTGGTGTCGCTTCCCAGTTCAAGATTTCATGCTTCCTCGACTCGCCCTCGGCAGAGGAGGTTTATACGAATCGCTACGGACTGGCCGCCGGTACGCTCGAAAACATGGCGGATAATTCCACGGGAGTTACCAACCATTGGCAGGAGGTATGGTGGCTGCGCTTTATCAAGCCATGGTTCGACACGATTCCGCAGAACATGTGGTTCCTGGAAAATGGCAAGCCGCGTCTCGAGTTCTGGGGGCTTGGAAACAAGACGACGAATCAGCAGGGAAATTGCAGTCCCATGCTGAACTATATCAGCACGCAGATGCAGGCCTCCTACGGGATGACTCCTGCTTTTGTCGGAGCATGCGGGCAGGATACGACATTTGCCACGAACCCGCTCGTGATCGGGAATAACCCCTGGTTCACACCCCCGAGCAGCCCCTTCCGCTATTCCACGACCTCTGGCACAAATTATACGGCGGGAACCGTGGTGCCTGGCTTTATCGATCCGGGATTTTACACCGTCGGAGGAGCCAATTATCAAAATTACAACCGCGTGATCAGACGTAACAAGATTGACGGTACCGGAGTCAATGGAGACACCTTCAAAGGTGCGCTGGATGCGGCGATATCCGCAAACTGCCATTTCAACCTTATCGAGGGGTGGACGAACGTCATCGAGTCGGCGGGGGTTTATCGGGACTACACCTCGCACATGAATACGTGGGATTATCCCAATCAATACATCAACCTTCTGCGCCCCTATACGGATCTGCGCACGGTTACCTTGCGGTTGGAAGCCGAGGGATGTGACGAGTTCTCGGATACGACGACCGGCAACTCCGGAGGAGCTTTCATTCGCTCGAGTGAAAACCTCGACGTCCGTGGGTTGACGGGGACGCCGGCAGTCACGGCGAGTACCTTCCTTACGACGTCGATTGCGTTCACCCCCACCAACGGCATGGACGGAAGTTTTGGCTCCAAGTGGGTCAGTAATGGCTCCCTGCCACAGTGGTTGCAGTACGACTACGGCAGCGGTCGGGCCGCCGTGATCAACACTTATTACCTAACCAGTGCGGATAACGCCCCGGAACGTGATCCTGGGACATGGACCTTCCAAGGGTCGAACAACGGCACCACATGGACGACTCTGGACACTCGTACTGGAGAGGTATTTGCCGCCCGCAAGCAAACGAACGCCTACACCTTCACGAACTCGACGGCCTACCGTTACTATCGTCTGAATGTCACAGCGGCTCCCGGCGGCCCGACCACCCAGCTCCAGGTGGAAGATCTGAAGCTCAAAGGCTCGTCCCCGACGGGTGGTGGCTGGGCGGTGACGAATACCGCAGCCAATGAATGGATCGCTTTCTACGGCGTATTCTTCTCCAACGGCTACTACAAATTCCCGGTTCGCTATTCCTCCACCGCCTCGCACACGATGCGCCTGACGGTCGACAATGTGGCGTTGCCGGATGTGGTGTTGCCGTCCACGGGCAGCATGGACACCTTCGACACAGCTTATATCGGGTCGCAATTCCTGGGCCACGGCACCCATAACATCAAGGTGACTTTCGTGGACGGTGGCGTGGACCTCGATTGGCTGTTCATCAAGAAGGCGGACCCCATGGTTTCCTTCAAATCGGATCTGACCAATTGCTATCTCACTGCCGAGTCGGGAGGAAATGGCAGTTTCTCGTCCAATCGCACCACAGAGGGCATCTGGGAGCGGTTTAGCGTCAACAGCATCACGGGCGGAAATGGTGCTCTTTCCAATGGCACGGTCGCAAACCTTCAACCCTATGTTGGTTACTACATGACGGCGGAAGGAAATGGCGGTCTGGCCCTGACCGCCAATCGCCGCGTGCCGAGCACTTATGAGAAGTTCACCCTCGTGAAGGTCTCCGGCAGTACCGGCAGTGGGATCGTCACCGGAGATAAAGTTGCCCTGCGATCGAATGACGGCACGCATTACATCACGGTCGTCAGCGGAAGCTCTGTCAACGTCAGTGGCACCTCGATCGGGGCGGCCCAGACCTTCGCCGTGAACATGACCGCACAATAGAGCAAATGGCTTGAATTCATTTAGCGCGATAATTTCGCGCTAACGTGGAAGGAGGCAGAGGAGCCCCGGCGATCGCCGGGGCTTCTTTGATTTTCCGGACCAGCTTATGTAATCGGGAAGGGCCTTATTAATAGATTTCAAACCCCCTGTGGAATCGATCGTCGATCTGGAAAAGGAATTAGGTTTTTTGAAATTCCAAAGGACTGGTGATCCGGTTTGGAATTACTCATGCCATTCGAAGGCGTACCGATCATGAGGACTTTCTGGAATCTTATATTTTTGCGACTTTGCAGATATGGAATTTGCTAGAAAAACGATCATCATTTTCGAATCTGGCCGGTCCGTTACGCGGGCGAAGTTGATGGCCTCCATTTCAGATTCGGATATCGCAGGCTCGCTGATGATTCGTGAAGGGGAGACGAGTTTCTTGAATCTCTTGAGGCGGATTCCCGAGGTTCTCCTTGTGACGCCATGTTTGTGTGGGAAATCGGCCGTGGAGTCCGCGCGAATTTTGAAAAAGAGAAGTCCGGAAGCCCAGATTATCGTCCTCTATCAGGTCGATGCCGATGCGCAGGAAGGTACGGTTTCCGGCGGTGAGGATGCACCCCTGCCTATGGCTGATGCCCAGGCAAACGTCCGCGATTTTCAAGGGAGATCCATTTACAAGGATTTGACGGCTCGGGAGAAGCAAGTCATCCACTCCCTGGCGAGCGGCAAACGGTATCTGGAAGTTGCCGGTCAATTCGGGATTTCCTTCGAGACGGTCAAATCTCACATCAAAAATATATGTCGCAAGCTGGGGGCCCGGAACCGGACTGAGGCGATTGCGATTTATTATAATTTTATCTCGTTGCCGGACACTGGCCTCGATCTTCGCGGCCCGATGGTCGGTCGTGATCTGGAGTTGGCCCCTGTCGGATAAGCTTCGAGCGGTCCCGGTTTTTTTGGCCGGGACGATATTGCTGCGCCGCCGCGCTTTGGCGCGTGACGGACGGTGTCCTCTTCCGGTGATGAGTTTTAATGCTAAGTTTAGTTTGGTTGCGAGGTCTGCATTTTTGGTATTAGTTTTTTGAGGGGGAAATCACCCATTTTGGGGGCTATTTTGTCGTAAGTATATTTGACAGTGGGCCTTTTGGCGAAGAGAGATTGGTGAACCCCCACCTGTCCCGGCCGGCGTCCTTCGAGCAATTCCAAACGGATGCATCCGATGGCTGCCTTATGGCCGAGGCATTTCATCAAAAATATGTTCCCCCCATCCAAAAATAACTGGTTGTGCCCTCGTGCACTGTCTTCACTTCCTAAAGTAAAGTGCTTTTACCGCCCTGCGGCTTTGTTAGCAGGGCTGGTTGCGATCGCATTTTTCTCAATTCCAACCTCCGCCATAGCCCTGGAAAAAGTGGATGGCACTACAGGCGCCCCCTTGGGAGGGATCGGGGCGGGAGCGGTGAAGTTCAACCCTCACGCCGGAAATTTCTCGGTATCTCCACAGACGCCATGCCGTCGGTCCAACTTCACGCTGAAGGACAATATGCTGTTCCAGTTCTTTTCGCAGCGAGGCACCACGGTCTCGACCAGTACGAGATTGAAATCGGTGTTGAATGCCGGCCGGTATGACGACGATGCCTTTTTCCCGACTCAGACGGCGAATTTTGGAACGATCAATGGCGTTACGCTCAACCTGCTCGCCTTTTCGCCGATCCATCCGACCAATCTCGATAAAATGGCGTTTCCCTATGCCTTTTTCGAGATCACGCTGGCCAACCCCCAGAGCACGTCGGTCGATGTGGCCTGTGCGCTGCAGATCGACACGGCATCGGTACCCCTGGGGGTTGCCGGCAAGGGGATCCGGAGCAGCGGGGGAGTGGAATATGCGGCCTATGGCAACAGCAGTGATGCGTCGGCGATCATCACTTACGGATCCGATGCTGGTTTTCTCTCGAATGGGCAATGTAACAACACGCCTTCCGGGACGCTGAACAAGGTGGCTGTAAAGGTCACCCTGGCGGCAAACCAGACAAAGACGATCCGCTTCGTGCTGGCGTGGTACAACGGTTCGGATACGCTTCCGGATCACTATTATTACGCGAATACGGCGACGAACGCGGGTGCCTTTGCCGATCTCGGTCTCGGCGATTTCGATCTCCTCAAGGGGTACGCCACTGCGCTGGTGAACAAGATGCGCGCCTCGAATCTCCCAGACTGGTTGAAAAACCAGACCATGAATTCCCTGGCTGATCTCGCGAACAACTGGGTGTATGCGAAGGATGGTCGCCTGGCCTGCGCGGAGGGGCAATTCCTGTGCATGGGCACCATGGACCAGATGTGGCACGCCCGGCCTATCTACGCCATGGTGAACCCGAAGATCGTCTGGCAGGAACTGCAATATTGGGCCCGCACGCAGAAGACCTCGCCGGCTGGCCAGATCCATCACGATTTCGGGAATTTCGACACCGCCATGGTGGCGTGGGACGACCAGCAGCATGCCGATTACCGGACCATCGATGCGTGGCCGGACTTGAACTGTGGATTCATCATCTCGGTTTACGAAGCCTTCCTGGCGACCAACGATACGACGCAGCTCAACTACTTCTGGCCGTACGTGAAGAAGGCGGGGCAGCGCATTATCGACCAGCTCACGCCATCCTTGAATACAGCCTACCCTTATACCTTCACGGCCAGCCAGAGCTCGTACGACAACGGAGGTTCATCGGACGCCTATTGCAGCGGCCTGATTCTTCCGACCTTCAAGATCATGTCGGATCTTTGCGCCAAGCAGGGTGAAACCACGCTGAAAAGCACTTACGACTCGATGCTGACGAGTGCAAAGGCAACCTTCCAAAGCCGCTGGTTCAATCCTGCGGTCTCCAATTTTCCGTATGGGCATCTGTCGGAAGGGGCGCTGGCGGGCCAGCAGCTCGGATTTTATCTGAAGTTCGATCAATTCATGCCCTCGGCCAATCTCGACTACGGGATTTCCAGCGTGGGAGAATATTACGATCCGATCTACGGACTGGGCTACACGGCAGGAACCTACGATGAGTGGGCAGAGTATCTCGTGCTCCACTACGGAGGGATGCTGCTCCAGACCGGACGTCTCCAGGAATGGGTCGGCCAGCAATACGACTACTACGAGCGCGTCTTTTTGAATCGCAATCGCGTTTTCAACGCCAGTCTGGGGATCTTCGCCGACGTCACGACGCCCACCTATGTCGCCACGAGTACTGCTGGAGACAGTCAGTACATCAGCTATCCCGACCTCTGGCGGAACTACTTCGAGATCGTAGGGTACCATCGCCGCAAGGATACTGGGGAGCTGTGGGTCGAGCCTCGCATCCCGGCGGAACTGAACCATGTCCTCACGAACGGTATGTTTGTCTCTCCGGAGGGGATGGGGACCGTTAGCTCCACGGAAAGCGGGACCCGGTTCCAGAATCAGAGCCTGACCGTCACCTCGGAGTCCGCCATCTCCGTCAGCAAGCTCTACATCAAGGACACCTTCGGGACAAATGTGACCTCCGTGACGGTCAACGGAGCGTCCCAGACCTTCTCCCGCATCGGTACCGGCTACGCGCGCCGGCTCAGCATCAACTGGACGGGAACGGTGGGGACGAGCGGAATCGCGATCGTGGCCACGGGTGACGCGCCGGCAGCGCCGAATCAATTCAACGCCTTCGATGTGATCGAGGCGGAGAGCTATACAAGCATGAGTGGTGTCAACACCCAGGCCACAACGGACAACGGCGGCGGGGTGAACGTCGGCTGGATTGAGAACAACGACTACATCGCCTTCAACAATGTGAACTTCGACACCGGAGCGGATCAACTCGAGCTGCGAGTGGCCAGTGCCGCTTCATCGGCGACCATCACGGCGAGGCTGGACAGCCTGACCGGTCCGATCATCGGCACTTGTGCCGTCTCGAACACTGGCGGCTGGCAAAATTGGGTTACCAATAGCTGTGCGATCAGTGGGGCGAGTGGCATCCATCCGGTCTATCTCGTCTTCACCGGTGGGAGCGGGTATTTGCTGAACATCAACTTCCTCCGCTTCACGCGGTCTGCATATCCGTCGAAGCTCTTCACGGCGACCGATCGGAACCAGGCCGAGGAATACAACGCCACTACCGGCGTCGTAGATCGTGAGAATGGGAGTGATACGCCGGATTCCTGGGATGTCGGGTTTATCAAGAACGGCGACTATCTCTGCTATAACCGGGTCAATTTCGGCGCAGGAGTTTCTTCGGTCGATCTGAGGGTCGCGAGCGGATCCGCAGGTGGCACGGTGCAGGTGCGGCTCGATAGCCCTACGGGAACCCTCATTGGCAGCACGGCGGTAACCGGCACCGGCGGCTGGCAAACGTGGTCGACCAAGACGTTTTCCGTGAGCGGCGCCACGGGCCTGCACAAGCTGTATTTCGTGTTCTCCGGAGGGACGGGTTACTTGATGAACTTCAATTGGTTCCAGTTCCATTGATCGCCAGTCGATCCTCTGGGAAGCAGTGAACCCCGTGTCCCCAGTCCCCGGCAGCCAGGCCGGGGGCTGGGAGGCGCGATGGAGATTCTGGAAAAGGCAGTATCTGGCCAGAGCATGCTCGCTCTTGCAGCCCTTCTGATGCTCCCTCTCAGTCAATGCGGGCTAATGCACGACCTTTTGTGCCGAATAGGTACTAGATCGCGTCAGCCGCAAAGATGGCCACGGGGCGGATCGCGGTCCGGCACGACTCGAAAGGCTTTAGCCTCCTTCGTAATGGAATGTCGCCCCGCTATTTCGAGTCTGGCGGGGTTATCTAAGGTTCTAAATCAAGGTCTTGAAAGGTGTATTCGAGAGGTTCAAAAATACGCACCCTGGAGGGGTTGTGTGATTTTCTTCAGCGAATTTTTTTACGGGCGCTTCTGTTAATGAACCGATCATGGTTACTTTAGAATGTCAGGGGGTTCGGCTAACTTATTCGACAACAGGAACTCCATGAACTTCTCTTCTTTTTATAAGCTAATACTCTCTACGGGCCTGGTGGCTATGTCCTCGGCCTCCGTGCAAGCGGCCGCGAAAACCTGGAACAATGGCGCCAGCAATTTTCAGTGGGATAATACCTCCGCCAACTGGACTGGCTCGACTTTTACGAATGCAGATACGGCGACCTTTGGCGCCACTGGGGCAGGCACCATTACCGTGGCCTCGGGGATTTCCGCCGCAGGAATCACCTTCAATAGCGGAGCAACGGGCTATGTGTTTACGGGCTCGACCCTGACCAGCACGGGCAATGTGATTGCCAATGAAAGCGTGGAGTTCGACAACGCAGTGTCTTTTGCCACGGTCAGAGTTACGGCCGGAAAGACGCTCACTTTCACCGGAGGTGGAACGTTGACTCCGGATGGCACGGGAGCAGGGTCGGGCGGGAGCGGAGCGATCAGCTTCACAGCCGGTGCGTACACCCTGGGCAACATCATCAGCCAGAACGGTGGCGGTACGGTGAACATGACCTTCACGGGGGCGAGTACCTTCACGGGGGCGGCGACCCAGCTGGCCTACACGA